>Ga0129306_1000040_pt1 | contig 212116 bp, 176 predicted proteins | sample P827metagenome_FD_94438 | JGI IMG/M metagenome (GOLD analysis project Ga0129306, IMG submission 94438) | Capybara group fecal microbial communities from Wisconsin, USA - P827 metagenome | ecosystem: Host-associated > Mammals > Digestive system > Large intestine > Fecal | place: USA: Wisconsin...
GCTTCGTCAACGGCAGCCACCGCGCTCATTCCCTTTTTCTTGTTCTCGGAAATACGCGATACGTACTGAATGTAATTATATAACGGTTCGCAGTTTTTTTGAAGTGATATGTTGTGGTCAGGATTTATGTTTATAAGTTCTGCAGTCCATTCAAAGTTTCCTGTTCTGTCGGGAGTCTCAAAGGCATCGGAAAGCTTTAGATCGAGCCTGTCTGGAGTTTCGCGCTCCCCGTTGTAAAACACGATGAACTTGGGATTTGGAATCTTTACGAGTGTGCTTCTGTGAAGCGTTTTACCCATGCGGCTTAAGTGCATCTGATAAAGCTGTGAAAAATACATGAGGCCCCGAAGCGGCAGGTTGGGGTTGTAAGTTGACTGCTGCTCGTAGAGTGTCATCTGCGAGTCAACCAGAAATGAAACGTCGTTTCTCATCGTAAGGTATATAACGTTTTCGATTGTATTTACTTCGAGGGCATCGGGGTCTGTGTAGCTGCTTCCGTTAAGTGCGTTATAAAGCTCAAGACGCCATTTTTTGCTTTGCTCGTTATTGCGGCCGAAAATCGCCTTAAAAAGCCTGTCTTTGTATTCCCTCTGTGGAACAGTTGAAATATCCATATTCTTCTCCATGCTTAATGATATGCGCCGGTGCTTTACCAGCCCCTACATATAGATATTCTTTTTTTAAATAAATTCTCACAAAAAATAAAAAAAAAGTGATTTGTTTCCCCCGTCACCAGGCTGATATGGACTTTTGAATTCTTTAAAAATATGTATAATCATTTAAAGGGAATTACAGAATGAAAAAAGTCGAAGTCAGTGCAGCAGTAATATTAAGGAAAAATCCTCTGACAAATAAAAAAGAAATCTTTGCAACACAGCGTGGTTATGGAGATTATAAGGATGGTTGGGAAATCCCTGGTGGAAAGCTTGAGCCTGGAGAAACTCCTGAAGAATGTATTATCCGTGAGATTAGAGAAGAGCTTTCTGCAGAAATAAAAGCAGAAAAAATTCTTGGTGTAGTGGAATATGATTATCCAGACTTTCACCTTACTATGCATTGTATTTTGTGTACTATTGTTTCTGGAGACCTTAAGTTGCTTGAACATGAAGCTGCAAAATGGGTAACAAAGGAAACTTTGCGATCGGTTGACTGGTTACCTGCAGACCAGTTGATTTTGGATAAAATTGAAGAACTGTTGTAAGAAAAATTTATTTTATATATTCCACCAGAAAAGATGAAATTAAAACGCTCTTAATCTGTCTTTCTTTTTTTTGACAGATGTATTATTCTGTAGTTAGTGAGGAACGATTATGAATGAAAAAAAATCATCTTCGGCAGGGTATTTTATTTTGATTTTTATCGGAATTATTGCTGCAGTCTGTATAAGTATTGTATTTTTAACCCGTCATGATGATCCAAAGATGCAGATAAAGGAATTTATGGATTTTTCGCAGAACTTTGACGAGCAGGAAATATCGATTAATGTAACTGCCGGACAGAAAATTGAACTGTGGAATTCAATTGATATTGAATATAAAGATGATATTGAATTTGCATATGATGTTGAGATTGTTCTGAATGAGACTGAACTTTTTAAGGGAACGCTGGACGGGAAAAATCCGGGTGTTAAGATTGTAAGTTCATCTGTAAAGGTAAATGGCAATGCTCATGAAAAATATAAGGCTGGAAAAATTTATTCAGGCTTAAAGATTGGGCAGGACGGAGTTTTAAAAGTTAAGGCAGTTCCGCGTATTTCCGGCTCTGACGTTTCTATCATAAAGAATATTCTTACAGTACAGATAAAATAAATGAGGTATTTGATATGAAGAAAATGAAAAGTTTTTTATTAGTATTTTTAATATTTCTGTTTGCACATCTGTTCTTTGGATGTAATTCAATGGTTGTAAATAAAAATCCTGATGTAAATCTTTCTCATTACAGAAGGATTGTTGTTTATGCTCATTATGATAACATAGATGAAAGATCAAAGATGGAAAGTTCTCTGGTAGAATCTTTTACAGAAATTGGAATTACGACACTCAGAAGTATGGACCTTTTTGATATTTCAAGACAGTACTCCAATGCAGAACTGACAGAGATTCTTAAGGTAAATGACATAGACGGTTATCTTGCACTTCATATTAAAAGAGTAAATACTCATTTAGTTGTCATTCCGCCAACAACAAGAACAGAATACACTACAATATGGAACGGAAATCATCCTATGCAGATTCCGCGTACAGTAGTTGTTCCCGGGTACCGTTATTATGATACAGATTATGATGTTGAATTTGTTCTTACTGACGTAGAAACCGGTCGTAATTCGTTCAGGGCAAGTACCCTTACAGACAGTACAAAGTCTGCAAGGGTTGCAAGAACTCTTGCAAGGGAAATTGCACGTGAGTTTGCAATAATGGCAAAGGAGGACGAAGAGAGTCTCGGAGAATGAAAAGAACTCTGTCTCTTTTGTTTATTGTGGATTTCTTATTATTCCGGAAAAAAGATTGATGTCCATGTCTTCATCGTAAATTGCATATAGAAACGGACGGTCTATTTTAATGACGGAATCATAACTATCCGGGTTTGAAATGCCAGAACTTTTAGCTGTAGAAACTGTTGCGGCAGATGCAACAGTTTTTTCTTCGTCTATTGTAAAACTGGAATTTTGGATTACCGTATCAAAGCAGATGTTTTTTTCATCTTCAAGAACTCTGCTGTAATCTGCCCTGGCAGGATCAAACGGAGAATAAACACCCATTTTTTTAAGAATTTCCACGATATCAAGTGAATTTTCTACTTTAAATTTTGGAATTATGATTTTAATTTTATCTGTGCTTGAATTATTTTTCATGATAAGGGAGATAAGATTAGGATCAATTTTATTTGCATCGTAATTCCCGTTATTCGGAAAGCCGATTATAAATCTGAACCGGTTGCTTTCATATTTCAGCGAAAGCAAAGTCATTTCGTCTGATATATAATAATCAAAATATCCTATTGCAGACATCATCTGGACATCAACAGATTTATTTTCACTTATGAAAAATTTATCAGTATATGTATCTTTTCTGTTAAATGATTCTACCCATTTCTGGTTAAAGTAAAGTGTATTAAGAAGGACAATTTTAGATTCCGGCGGCAAAGGTTCTTTTAATAAATTTTTTATCGTTCCCTTTGTCTGTTTGTTTACGAATGAATTTATTTTTTTATATGTAGACTTATTCTGAAAATTTACTTTCTTCGGGATAAATTTTAATCTATCGAGAAAGTTCGTATAAAATTCACTGAACTCAAGTGATTTTTGATACCAGATTGAATTTGTTATTGGAGTTGTGTTGTCAATAATTTCGTTCAACTGTTCATCATAACTTAAGTCGTATGGAATTCCTGTTATTACACTGAGTTCATCTTCTGTTTTCCCGTCTGCACCGGCTTGAAGGGAATAGAGAAGATAAAAAAGTGAAACAGGGGAGTATGAAAAATTTTCCTGTGAGCTGTAATGTTCACGATAAAAAAGACTGTCAAATCCGTTTAATGCATAAGTTATTTCTTTTATATCAGGAACATCACCTTTTGGATAGTAAGCTTCGATTCTGTATTTATTTTTGTAATTCTGACTGTTAAATTCTTTGGAGGCTTCTCTCATAAATAAAGTTGAAATGATAAAGATGATTTTAAAAAAAACTGAGAGCATGGTTTTACCTCAAAAAGAAAAAAAAGCCAACTCCCGGACTTGAACCGAGTACCTGCTCGTTACGAGGGAGCTGCTCTACCAGGTGAGCTAAGTTGGCAAGAATATAGTGATTATAGCAAAAATAAAAACTTAGTTCAATGAAAGTTTTGAATCTACTGTTCTCTTCATGTCAGCGATGTTTGTTACAACCATGTATGTATCATAAACTTCGAGTTTACGTTTTTCAACATACTTATTGATTTCGTCGCGGGTTATTTCCGGCGTGAGGCCAGACCAGTGAGCGATGTCTGCGACTGTTACGCTGAATTTGCGTGAATGTTCTGCAGGATTTGCCACAGGGTTCATCTCATCATACATGAGGAACACATCTGCAATTCTTGCAGGTAAATCTTTTATTGTAAGTATTCTTAATCTTCTTTTCTGATCGTAGATTCGTTTACAGAAAAGTTTAAGAAGGATAAGTGCGAGCTGAGGGTTTCCTGTGATGAGCAGTGCAAAGTTTTCTTTGTTAAACTCAAGACATTCAACAGGTCCTATTGCCATACATGTTGCTGAACGCGGTGAATTATCAAGTATTGCCATTTCACCGAAGAATTCTCCCGGCTTTAAGATGTCAAGATTTTTCTTGTTTCCATTTACGCATTTTACAAGCTGAACTTCTCCAGACTGAATCAGATAGAAACTGTTACCAGGTTCAAATTCTGAAATGATAACCTGTTCCGGTTCATATTTTTTTGCAAAGCGGTCAAATGCCGGCAGACTGAACTGCTTTAATGCACCCTCTGTAGAAGCCGGTGCAGCACTTGCTGCTTTTCTTGATTTTAATTTTTCTGCACGGAGTTTTGCATCTGCATAGATTTTTGCAACTGCATCTTTATCCGGAGCAGTAGGATAGTTGGTAAGATATTTCAGACATACATCGCAGCATGCTCTGTACTGTTCATCTTTATAAAAGCTTTTTGCAACAGAATACATTCCGTCTGCCTGATTTTCATTTACTTTCTGCTTTAAAATGCTTTCTGTTTTTTTATGAATCTGTCTGAGCTGCCCTGAAAATACTCTGAGCATTTTTAAGATTACATCTTTATTGCTTGAGAAAATTGTTTCAAATTCCTGAATGGTCATTGTGATTGCAATTGTATCCTGTAATACAGTTGCAGTTTCTTCACGTGGGAAATGTCCTAAAGCAGATTTTACCCCGAAAAATTCACCGGTCTTAACCTGTTCTGTAACAGGAGTTCCTGTTTCTATATCGGTACTCGTAAGGATTACAAGCCCTTTCTGCAAAATATAGATTCGTTCATCATGATCACCGGCAAAATAAATGATTGAGCCTTTAGTGTATTGAACTGCCTTTGGCATAACAAAATCCCCGTTTTTAGATTAAGTACGATTTTATAGATAAAACTACTTTATCAGAATATATCTTATCACATAATGTCAAAAATATCAATTTTATGTTATAGTTTTTTATATGATTGATTTACACACACATTCTACAGCTTCTGACGGTATGCTTTCTCCAGCTGAACTTGTAAAAGCCGCTGTCGAGCGTAATATAAAGGTTCTGGCTCTCACGGACCACGATACTATTGACGGGATAAATGAGGCTTCTGAGGAGGCCAGAAAGCACCCGATTACTTTTGTTCCGGGAGTAGAGCTTAACATTCAGTGGCCTACAGGGGAATTCCATCTTCTGGGACTCGGTATAAAAAAGGCTGCACCTGAGTTTTTATCCGTGCTGAACAGGTTAAAGGCCGGAAGACTTGAGAGAAATCTTTCAATCATTCAGAAAATGCGGGAAGCAGGAATTGATGCAAGTCTGGAAGAAATTCAGTCTCAATTTAAAACAGAATGTCTTGGCCGCCCGCATTTTGCAGCATATCTCGTGCAGAAAAAAGTCGTAAAGACACGGCAGCAGGCTTTTGATAAATACCTTGCAAAAAATGCTCCGTGGTATACAGAAAGAGTTGGAGCAGATCTTGATGAAGCAATTAATGCCATAAAATTATGTGGAGCCCGGCCTGTAATGGCTCATCCGCTTTCAATTTATGTAAGTTTCGGAAAAATCCGTCCGGTTTTAGAAAATCTTAAGGAGCGGGGAATAGAAGGCCTTGAAGCATTTCATCCGGGTGCGAGAGTCGGTGAGTGTCTCCGGCTTGAAGAACTTGCACATGACATTGGTTTTTTTGTTACGGCTGGAAGTGATTATCACGGAGAATCTGTTCGTGCAGACCGCAAGCTCGGTCATACATGCGGTTCAAAAAAAATCGATGACAGAATCTGGGAAGACATCAGGAATAAGTTTCTATAATAGAAAAATTCTTTTTTTACAGTTGAATTTATTTTAAAAACGAATTTTTTTTTAAAATAAATTCAACTTTTAAGTTTTTTTCCGAATATTTTTTTAAAACAACCGGATTATATCTGTAGACAAATTTAGAGGTTGTTATGCAGATATTTTCTTTTTCTCCTTTCGGTTATGAAGGATCACTCGTTACAGTTGAAGTAGATTTGAGGCGCGGAATTCCTGCGGTTGACATTGTCGGTCTTGCCGATGGTGCAGTTAAAGAAAGTCGTGAGAGGATGCGTTCTGCTATCAGAAATTCGAATTTTGAATTTCCAATGGAGAGAGTTCTGATAAGTTTATCTCCTGCTGATCTTAAAAAAGAAGGAGCCGGTTTTGATCTTGCAGTTGCTCTTGCCGTATTGGGTGCGTCGAAGGATAACGGAGACTTGATTGACGAAGATATTCTTGTAATGGGAGAACTTGAATTGTCGGGAAAGCTGAGAAGCGTTCGTGGTGTTCATGCGGCGGTAAGTTCTGCAGTCAGTTCGGGTATTATGTATTGCATTGTGCCTGTTCAGAATGCACAGGAAGCTCGTGAAGTGACCGGAGTAAAGGTTTTTGCTGCGGAGAATCTGGCGGAAGCATTTGAAGCGGTTCATGATTTGAAAGTTTTTACCGGAAAGGATAGTGAAAAAGAGAAGGGCGAAATTCCTGATGGATATGAATTGGTTGAAGGAGTAATGTTTGCAAAACAGGATGAGCAGTTTGATTTTTCAATGGTGAAAAATCAGGAAAGGCTTGTACGGGCTATTCAGATTGCAGCTTGTGGCGGTCATAATCTTCTTGCGTTTGGTCCCCCTGGATGCGGAAAGACTATGTGCCTTCAGAGGTTTACTGAACTGCTTCCGTCGTTAACTGTTGAGCAGTCATATCCGGTAACCAGAATTTATTCACTGGCTGGAATTTTGAAAAGTGGTGATTCTCTTATAAGAACACCTCCGTTCAGAATGCCACACCAGACGGCTTCGATTGAGGGAATCTGTGGAGGAGGACTTAACTGCAGGCCCGGTGAAATTTCACTTGCGCATAACGGCGTCCTTTTTTTGGACGAAGCCGCTGAATTTAAGTCGTCTGTTCTTCAGATGTTGAGAGTTCCGCTTGAGAGTAAGATTATTACCATAAGCCGTGCCGGAAGAAGTACATGCTATCCGGCGAACTTTCAACTTCTGATGGCAGCAAATCCATGTCCGTGTGGAAATTACGGTTCGAAAACTAAGATCTGTCTTTGCAGCATGAAGTCTGTAGAAATGTACTGGTCAAAATTTTCCGGACCGCTTTTGGACAGAATTGACATGCGTGTAAAAGTTTCTTCTGATGAAGATGAAAATCCTGACGGCAGCTGTGCGACATCTACTGGAGAGTTGAGGAAAATAATTGCCCGTGCTGTAAAAATTCAGAGGGAGAGACAGGGTTTGAAAAACGCGGAACTCCGACCGGATGAGATAGGAGAGTTCTGTAAGCTTGAAAAAGATGCTGACTGTTTTTTGAAAAAAGAAATTGAAAAAAATGATTTTTCGCCGAGGGCAGTTTCCAGCTGCCTTAGGGTTGCAAGAACTATCTGCGATATGGAAGAGGGACAGATTATTGGAGTTGAGCACATCAGGGAGGCTGTAGATTTCCGTAAGGTTGAAGGTGGAATAGCATAAAAAAAGCACTCATTAGAGAGTGCGATTTATAAAGGATACCGGAAGAGAGACTTGAACTCTCACGCGGTTGCCCGCGGCAGATTTTGAGTCTGCTTTGTCTACCATTCCAACATTCCGGCCTGGTTGTCTTAATTTACAATATTTTATGGGCTTTTGCAAGTGGGAACGCCTCGTTATAATGGAAGAATGGTATGGGTTCTGCTTGTTCTGCTGTATGGAATATTAAAAGGTTCTCGTGAAGTTGCGAAGAAAAAAGCGATGATGAAGAACACCGTAATGGAAGTTCTTGTCGTTTATACTTTTATTTCTTTTCTGTTTGTGATTCCGCAGGTGCCGGATGCTGGAGGTTTAGAACCTGAATTTTATTTTTGGATAGCACTGAAATCTTTTGCGATTTTTGTTGCATGGATATGCGGTTTTTATTCGCTCAAGTATCTGCCGATCAGTCTTTATGGAGTTCTGGATCTTTCCAGGGTTCTTTTTATGACTTTTCTTGGCGTCGTTTTTTTACATGAAGTTCTTAATGTCTATCAGGTTATTGGTCTTGTGACAGTAATTACGGGGCTTCTTATGCTTAAGTTCAATCCTGGTAAAAAAAACAGGCAGGAAAATGTAAAAGCCGTTTCTGAAAATCCTGTAATGGAAAGTGCAAGGATAAATACACCGTTTTATGTTGTGCTTGCTTTTGTGTCGTGTATATTAAATGCTGTTTCCGGTTTTATGGATAAAGTTCTTATGAAGAGTGTGACTTCGAGTCAGCTTCAGTTCTGGTATATGCTTTTTCTTGCGTTGTATTATCTGATTTACATTTTGATTAAAAAGGAAAGAATAAGTCTTTCTGTTTTGAAAAATGTATTTGTATGGATAATGGCAGTCATGTTTGTGATAGGTGATAAGGCATTGTTTATTGCAAATGGTATGAGCGAAAGTAAAGTTACAGTCATGACGCTTGTAAAACAGTCGGGGGTAATTTTTGCAATCCTCGGCGGAAAATTTGTTTTTAAGGAAAAGGGAATTCTTTACAAGATGATCTGTGCTTTAATAATTATTGCAGGAATTTCTGTCGGTGTAATTTTTAACGTATAGATCAGCAGTACAGTTTAAATTTAGCCTCGGTTTACAAAAATTCCGTTTTCTTTCTTAAATCCGACTTTTTCAAAGTAAGAATCTTTTTCGTTGTGCGTGTCAGTAAAAACAACCTGTTTGATTCCTTCCTTAAAAATAATTCTGTAAAGAACCTTTCCGACTGAACTGTCACGGTATTCACTTGTTGTATAGTCGATGATAAGATTAAGTCTGTCATCTTTTTTGATTCCGGCAGTTAATCCGATAAGTTCATTTTTGCAGAAAACCGTTTTGACATAATCTGCATCTTTTAATTTTGATTCAAAGTCAGGAAAGAAAAGTTTTATATCGGAAGCATTTGTTTTTATAAAATACTGTATGCATGAATCGAACGTGTCTGCATTGATAATCGTGTAGGCAGGTTTTTTAATCCGCTCCATTTTTATGATGTAGAAAATATTTATTGCAAGGAGAGTTATATTTAGAATTACCGTCGGAAGTGCATGAATGCAGATTCCATAGATGATAGTGATTACACTTCCGAGTGAATTTATGATTCTTAACTTGATGACGGACGACATCATCATCGAAGTGATGACGAGTGCCGTTCCGATCCATCCAATTGTTTCAAAAATAACGTGTGACATAATTAATCAAAAAGTCTTCGACATTCAAGATAGAACCTTTTTTCGTCTGCTTCTCCCATTGAGAATGATTTTCTCGGAAGCGGTCCTCGTGAATTGATTGTTGCAAAGAAACTGTCTTTAGCAACTGGTGGAAGAAGTATTGAAACTGCATTTTCTTTTGCACCGAGCCTGAAAACTTCTTCTGTTCCGTGAATGTAATCTATCTGATCTTTTGATGCGTTAACTTTTTTTAAGTATTCATCGATTACAGGCTGAATTCTTGCAACTGCCAGTTCCTTTACAGATGTTTTAAGAAGAATGTATTTCTGTTTTCCGTCTTTAACGAAAACAAAACCGAAATCTGCATCTGATTTTTTTACGTCTTCGATAAGTTCATCTTTTGATTCTGTTTCTGATACTGTTCCGCCTAAATTATTCTTGATTTCTTCGATGAGCTCTTCTGCGTTTGTGTCAAAGAGAACGCGGTGAATCGGTTCGAACGTAAGTCCTGAATCAAAAATATTTACAATTTCTATTAATGCAAAACGGGCATTGTGATTTTCAAATCCCTGTGGAACTGTAACTGTTCCGTCCTCGAGTTTCTTTCCGCCGTTATTAAGCTTAACTTCATCCCAGATTGCCTTTGCAGTAGCAAGGGAATGGTTTCCGTCTCCGACAGCAAACATGAAAAGATTTCCGTCTGCATCTCTGTTTTTTTCTGCAACATCAGAAAGTGCTTTTTCAACTTTGGATAAAAGTTCATCATCTTTTACAGGGTATCCGACGATGCTTCCACTGTTCTGCATTAATTTTCCTTCGTAGCATGGAGAGATCCCTTTTGTCTTTACAGCCTCTCCCGTTCCTTCTACGAGTGCATGGTCTGGATCGTTTACAAGAAGCATGATGTGAGGGCTTTCTACAGGTGCACCTCTTCTTATTTCCATTCTTGGCGGAATTCGTTCAAGAATTGTTGCTTCTGTTGCCCGGATGAGGGCTTTTGAAAAAGGCTTCCATTCGTATTTATCAAGGTCTATGCATGCCATTAATCCGTGACGTATACGGCCGTAAGCAGTAGTTCTTTCTATATAAATAAATTCATTCTGAGAATCTGCAAAAACACCTTTTGAAATGTAATCTTTCATTGTGCTCTTGATTTTTTCGATGCGCTTTGCTTTGTCTGAATCATTAAGATAAACTTCTGGGAGAATTATATTTAAGGTTGAATTTTTTTCTCCGACAGTTTTCTCTACTGAATTCCAGTAGTCTCTGTCCTGTGTATACTGGTCGCAGGCTACAACTGACCATGTTGCCGTATCAATGTTTTTCGGTAATAAAATCTGTGGAACTTCGATTCCGTAATTACAAAAATTTTTCATGTTTTTAAGTATATCTGCAAGTTGAATTTTATGCTATAGTATACGCATGGCGTTAAAGTTTACTCAGAGTCAGAGAGCTTCCCAAAAACAGATTCAAAAACTTACTCAGGTTCAGATTCAGGCATTAAATTACCTGGCGATGAACAATTTTGACCTTCGAGAGGCGATCTATTCTGAAGCAGACAAAAACCCTGCGCTCGAAATTACAAAAGATGAAATCGAGGATTCTGATAATTCATATTCAGAAGGTCAGGTTCTTTTAAAGAATTCAGCTTTAAATGATTACACCTCGACTGCTTCGGTCAGTAAATCGGCTGAAGAAAAAGCGGACGCTTATCAGAAGGCTTTGGAAAGCAGGGCAGATACAAGGGAATCTTTGAGTGCACATCTGCTTTTTCAGTTTAACGTTATGAACCTCCCCGAAAATCAACATATTCTCGGAACAAAACTTATAAACAACCTTGATAAAAACGGTTTTCATATTCTTGCACCGGTTTCGTTCATCAACATAAAGACAGATACTCAGAAAGATCTTGATACATGTCTTGATATAATTCAAAATCTTGATCCTGCAGGATGCTGCTGTACGAGTGTTGAAGAAAGTCTGCTTGTTCAGGCGAGGGCTTCGAAAAATCCACCAGATGCTGCAATTTTTATTCTTGACGGTCATCTTAATTTTTTAAATCCACCTGTTGCATCAAAGGTTTTAAAAAAGATCAGTGACTTTGTAAAGGAAGAAAGAAAAAAATCATTTAATACGGTTGATTATTCTTTTACAGATAAGTTTGATGAAAAACAGATTGAAGAAGCGATTGAATTTATTAAAAACCTTAATCCGCGACCTGCAAGAGATTTTTCTTCTGAAGATAATGCTTTTATTTTTGCAGATGTATATGTAGAAAAAATCTCCGGTTCACTTAATTTAAATACAAATTCCGGAATTGTTGTAAATATTCCGGAAAGCCGCGACACTTCTTTTTTAATAAAAACTTCACATGCATATTTACCGGAGCTTTCGGTTTCAAAAGAGTATCTTGAAATTTCTAAAATGCCTGGAATTTCTGAAGAGCAGAAGAAAAAGCTTTCTGAATCTGTTTCAAATGCAAAACAGATTATCGAAATGATTCAATATCGAGAAGATACTCTTCTTTTAGCAACTCGTGCAATCGTAAATGTGCAGATGGAATTTTTTAAAAAAGGTCCGGGACATCTTTCTCCTCTTGTACAGAAACAGATTGCAGAATTAATTTCTGTTCATGAAACAACCGTATCACGAATTGCAAACGGAAAATATCTTCAGTGTGAATGGGGACTTTTCCCATTTAAATATTTCTTTACAAGCGGAGTCTCTCAAGGTGAACAGAATAAAAACGGTTCACCAGATTTAAAAGATGCAATTTCAAAAGAGCGCATCGTTTTTGAAATGAAAAAACTTATCGATGCACAGAAGCCCGGTGAAAAGAAATTATCTGACCAGAAAATCTGTGACATATTAAATTCAAAGGGAATAAAAGTTGCCCGCCGCACAATCGCAAAATACAGATATCAGCTAAACATAGCGTCATCGTATGACCGTGTGTAGTCATATTAGAGCGATGCCTGTTTTGTAAAAAAAATTTACTTTAATAAAATTTGAGTTTTGAGTTCATCTTTGTCGTTGTAGATGAATACAATATTTGCACCGTCAACTGATTTATATTTTGCGACAAGTTTTTCACCTGATTTTACGACACTCTTATATGTGATTCGCAGGGTTGAAAAATTCTGTTTTTCGTAAATATCTTCTGGAAGAACTTCCATTGCATAATCAAGATACGTAAGGTTATGAACGTGATCGTTAAAATCTATGTCGCTTCTTCTAATCTGTATTTCTTTTACTGCAGAAAAATCTTCTGGAACTGGAATTTTTTCGAGCTTCGTTTCTGTATAAACAGATTTTGATTCCGGGCCGTATTTAGAAATCAAATCCTGTTCAATCTTGCATGGACGGCCGGTATCGAGGTCGAGAATAATCCAGCGTGTTGTTCCGATGGCGCAGATTTCTCCGTTACAGTATAGTTCAAAGTCACGCGAAACGTTGAGAATCTGTGTGACTGTCTGGCTCCATGTTTTTGCTGTAATTTTGTCTCCGTAAACAGGATATTTATTTATGCTTATTTTCCAGTCAGTTAAAACCCATGATTTTTTATTGTTTGCGCCATCGAGAATCCTGTCTCCGGCTTTGTCTGAATGTGTATTTCCTGAGTTTTCAAGTACTTTTAGAATTGCTCCGATTTTTAAGGTTCCGTCCTTATTATAATCTTCGAGAACCGGTTTATATTCAAATTCAACAAACATAAATGCCTCCGCAAGCTGTGAAAATCCGCATTTTCCGGATAATCTATAATGACATTATTTAATAAAATGTAATTTAAAACAAGTGGGGAAAAATTGATATTTTGGAAATTCTGGGTTAAAATTATTGTATGGCTTTAGTAGCAATAGTACTGAGCGCCTGTTCCTGGATAAGTCTCGCAATCGGGCACTTTTTTAGAATTAACAGTTCTCTGCCTTCTAATAAAGACATCATGTGGCTTTTGGCAAACGGTTATGATGCCGGGGCTTTTATTCCGTGGATTGTTTTTAAAGGAATTGCAAGTTTTTGTTTTGTGCTTCTTGCTGTTTTATCTGTCATCCGCTTAAAGAAAAAAAGTGAAAGGTTTGAAAAGCTTTCTGTTTTTATTCTAATCGGGCTCTCACTTGCATTTGTTGCTGACATACTTCTTGAAATTCATTTTGTAATTGCATTTGTAATGTTTGTAATTGCTCAGTTCTTTTATTTTCTTGCGTTTCTTAATTATGGAAAAGTTAATAAAAAATTTTTTATAGCATCTGCATTGATGATTGCATTCTTTTTGACGATGGATGTTGCAACTCCATTTTTTAATTTCGGAGATTTATTTGTTCCATCTGTTGTTTACATGATTTCACTTGTAATCGTTGTCGTAAAAAGTTTTGAATCTTTTAAATGGAATTCTATTGAAGCAAAACTGATGCCGATTGGAACTCTGCTTTTTGGTGTTTCAGATTTCTTCCTTCAGTTCTGGGTATTTTCTGCATCGTGGATGGCTGTGAGCCTGACGAATGCAATTTTCATTTTTAGCAATTTTATGTATTACTCAGGACAGCTTCTTGTTGCTTATTCTCTTTCAAAAGATTACATCGAGAAGTAATTTATTCCTGACCGTTCCAGCAGTATGTACAGAGTTTACTCTGATCAATTCCTACGCTTTCAAGCATGTCATCAAGTCTGTGGAATCGTAATGTAGTAAAGTGAAGCTGTTTACAGATTTCTTCAAGCATTGCTGCGTATTCTTTTGAATCCGGGTCACAGTATTTTTTGATTGTTTCTTCACTTACATTGTCACCTTCGAACTTTTTGATTACACGGCGTGTAATGAGATCCAGTTCTGAATTACTTCTTGAAAAGTTTAAGTATTTGCATCCGAACATAATCGGTGGACATGCAGGACGAACGTGAACTTCTTTTGCACCGCTTTCATATAAAAAGTCTGTTGTTTCCCTTAGCTGTGTTCCGCGAACGATTGAGTCATCGATTAAAAGAATTTTTTTACCTTTGATGAGCGGCTGAACAGGAATGAGTTTCATGTGTGCGATGAGGTTTCTCTGATCCTGACTTGTAGGCATAAACGAACGCGGCCATGTTGGTGTGTATTTTATGAATGGACGCGTAAAAGGAATTCCGGATTCGTTTGCATAACCGACTGCATGTGCAGTTCCGCTGTCCGGAACACCGGCAACACTGTCTGGTGTTACAGAACCTTTGTCCCTGCGTGCAAGATATTTTCCGCAGTTGTAACGCATCTGTTCAACATTAACTCCTTCATAAGAAGAAGTTGGATAACCGTAATAGCACCAGAGGAAAGTACAGATTTTCATTTCTTTTCCAGGCTGCTGAATTACTTCCATCTTGTCCGGAGTAATGTAAACTATTTCTCCAGGTCCAAGTTCATGATAATCTTTGTATCCAAGATTTATATATGCAAAGCTTTCAAATGAAAGACAGAAAGAATTGTCTTTTTTTCCGACCTGAACAGGTGTACGTCCAAGCTTGTCTCTTGCAGCATAGATTCCTTCTTCCGTCATGATGAGCATTGAAATGGAACCTTTTATTTTTTCCTGAACGTATTTGATTCCTTCCGGGATTGATTTTTTGTGATTGATGAGAGCTACAATTAATTCTGTCTGGTTTACTTCTCCACCGCTCATTTCAAGAAAGTGTGTGTATCCGCCTTCAAGGATTTCTTTTTCAAGTTCGTTTTTATTGTTAACGATTCCTACTGTTGTAATTGCATAGCTTCCAAGGTGTGAGTGAACTAAAAGAGGCTGCGGTTCATAATCACTGATACAGCCGATACCGAGTGAACCATGCATGTCGTCTATGTCTTTTTCAAATTTTGTTCTGAAAGGGGAGTTCTGAATGTTGTGGATGGAACGCTGAAATTTCCTGTCTTTTGTAAGAATTGCAAGGCCCCCGCGTCTTGTTCCAAGATGAGAGTGATAGTCAACGCCAAAAAATAAGTCTAAAGAACAGTCGTCTTTAGAAGCAACTCCAAAAAATCCGCCCATTTTCAGTGTCCTTTTGTACCGGTAAAGTCCTCACGGGACAAAACCGGTTTATAATGTGTTTTGATGAAACGATTATAACGATTATCACCCGTTTGTTCTACTGGTTTTTTTAGCCCTTTACCCATAAAGCCCCCGGTTGTATAATAAGTTTCATGTTTTCTATACTTACAAAAATTTTTATAAAAAATTCAGAAGATGTTAAAAATCCAGAAGTCCGTAAATCTTATGGAATGCTTTGTGGTGCATATGGAATTTTTCTAAATATCGTTTTATTTTTGATAAAGCTTCTTGCAGGGCTTGTTTCAAAGTCACTTGCTATCCTTGCAGATTCCATGAACAACCTTTCCGATGCCGGAGCTTCTATTGTAACTGTTCTGGGCTTTAAACTCTCTGGTAAAAAACCTGACAAAGATCATCCGTTCGGTCACGGCCGCTTTGAATACATCACGGGACTTTTTGTTTCGTTTTTAATTCTCATGATGGGAATTGAACTTTTAAAATCATCTGTTAAGTCTGTGATAAACCCTACGGATGTAGAAGGTTCTGTTCTATCTGTAACGATTCTTGCAGTTTCGATTGCAGTCAAAGCATATATGTATTTATTCAATCATAAGATTTCAAAAAAAATAAATTCTTCATCGATGGAAGCAACTGCAAAAGACAGTCTTTCTGATATGATTTCGACTTTTGTAGTTCTTATTTCTACAGTAATTTACATGCTCGATATTACAGATCTTCCTGTTGATGGAATTGCAGGTATTTTAGTTTCTGCTTTTATTCTTAAAAATGGAATCGATTCTCTGCGAGAAACTATTGATCCTTTACTCGGTCAGCCGCCGGAAAAAGAGCTTGTTGATGAAATTGAAAAAACAGTGATGGCTCACAAAGTTGTAAATGGAATACATGATCTTGTTGTTCATGATTATGGTCCTGGCAGAAGAATGATTTCTCTTCACGCAGAAGTGAACGGTGCAAATAATATTTATGATATTCATGATGATATTGATATAATTGAAAATGAACTTGGAACTAAATTTAACTGTACTGCAACAATTCACATGGATCCGATTGATCCTGATTCTCCGGAAATCAAGATACTCAACGAGTTAATCAGAAAGAGTGCATTAGAAATTTATCCTGATCTGACAATTCATGATTTAAGAATTGTTCCTGGAAATACACATACCAATGTTGTATTTGATCTTGTTAAACCTCATGAATGCAGTGTGTGTGATAAAGAAATTATTGAAAAGATTTCTAAAGATGTGATGTCGGTAAAGAAAAATTATTTTTGCGTTATAAAAATAGAGCCGCCTTTTGTCTAGGCGGCTCTCGTAAGCGATATGCCGGATTTTATGCTTCTACTGCAACAAGATTTCCGACAACTGCTTTTTCTGCATAAACGCTTCTTACGTTTTTGTACGGATTCTTTAATGCAGTAATCTGTTTTCTTATCTGCACGATATGTGTCTTTAAAAGTTCACGATTCTTTTTATTCTGAATAAGAACCTTCTGCTGAAGGTCTTCGAGATCTTTTTGAATTGTGTTAACAGATTCTTCTTCTAAGTGAGCACCTTTTTCTTTGTAAATCTCTGACATAGGTACGATTACTTTCTGAAGATTCATTATGTTTGCAACGACCTGCTGCTCAAGTTCTGTGTGTGCAAGAAGTGTTTCTGGATTTTCTGACGTAATGGAAGTTTCCTGTTTTTCAAGTACGTTCAGGTATTCCTGAAATTTTGCACGCTGTTTTTCAAGAAGTGATCTGAATTTTTTTAATAAAGCAACTCTTTCTTCAAGTTCTTCTTTTGAAATCTGTTCCATATAAATTACCCCTCAATGTTTAATGTCTGCTGAACAGGTGCTGCAGGTGAGTTAGCACTTGAAGAAGCAGCCTGTGTCCAGGATTCACACAGATCACTCATCATTTTAAGAATTGAATCGAGAACTGCTTTATCTTTTTTTATATTTGCTTCTGTAAGCTGTTTGTTAAAGAAAATGTAGAGAGCCATAAGGTTGGAGGCAATCTCTCCGCCTTTTTCCATGTCGAGGGAAACCTGAAGTTCCGTTATGATTTCCTGGCTTTTAAGGATTGCATTTCCAAATTTTTCTATATTTTTGACTGGTAGTTTTCCATCGGGTCCATAAAGGGATGAAGCAAGCGTAAGCTGGCGAACAGCTTCTTCATATAACAGAACGATTAAGCGTCCCTGACTTGCTGTTTTTACGTTTGTAGTTTTATATGCATTGTATGCCTGGCTATAACCCATGGTTCCCCCTTAAAATCCTGAAAATTCAGGGTATATCGTTTTGATTGTCGGAATTTAAAAAAATAACTTTATGTTTTTTATGCTGAATTTTATAAAAATTTTGAATTTTAATGACTATTTTTGATTATTTTCGTATACTTATACTAATGAAATATATAGTAGGAAATAACATGGGTACAAGAAACAGCTTAAGTGAGAACAATAACGACAACAAAAATAAAAAAGAAAATGATCCGTATGATTTTTTTAAACTTGATTCGGGTGACAAAAAGGGACCGGAAAATAAGGGACCTCATTTTCCGTTTTTCGGAATGATTGCCGTTATCATTCTTCTGATGGGAATTTTCCATATCATGTCATCTCAGAAAAATGAGATTGATGTTGAGTTCAGCGAGTTTAAAAATAAAATTGAAGCCGGGGAAATAAAAGAAGTAATTATTTCTGAAGAATTTGTTTATGGTTATGATGTTGTTATCCCTATTGAAAACCAGAAGAACCGTTCATTCTTTACTAATCCTGAAGGACAGCTTAAAAGAAAATGCTATAAAGCAGTTGGTTTTGCTGATGTCGTAAAAGATTTTTCTGCTTACCTTGATGAAAAAAATATTGTTTACAGATATGAAAGGAGACAGAACAATCTTCTTCTTGGAATTTTAATTCAGTTTGGAATTCCGATTCTTATGATTGGTGTTCTCATTTATTTCTTTAGAAAAATGGGAAGCAGCATGGGTGGCGGCATGGGAAGTATTTTCGGTGCCGGAGCTTCTAAAGCGAAGACAATTGAAGAAGGAAAAGTTAAGACACGTTTTACAGATGTTGCAGGTGTTGATGAAGCAAAGGAAGAACTTATCGAAGTAGTAGATTTTTTAAAGTCTCCGAAAAAATATACAGACATCGGTGGAAAAATTCCAAAGGGTGTTCTTCTTGTCGGACCTCCGGGAACAGGTAAAACTTTACTTGCAAGGGCAGTTGCAGGAGAAGCAGGTGTACCGTTCTTCAGTATAAGTGGTTCTGACTTTGTTGAAATGTTTGTCGGTGTCGGAGCAAGTCGTGTAAGGGATCTTTTTCAGAAAGCAAGAGAAAAGGCACCTTGTATTGTTTTTATTGACGAAATTGATGCGCTCGGAAAAAATCGTGTAAACGGTTATGGTGGTGGAAATGATGAACGTGAACAGACTTTAAACCAGCTTCTTGTCGAAATGGATGGTTTTGAAAATGAAAAAGGTCTGATTATTCTTGCTGCAACAAACCGTGCAGACATTCTTGACCCGGCACTTTTGAGACCTGGCCGTTTTGACCGTCAGGTTCCTGTTGAATGTCCTGATGTAAAGGGAAGGGAAGAAATCTTACGTATACATGCAAAGAATGTTAAACTTGATGATGATGTAGACTTTGAATCAATCGCACACGGAACTGTAGGATTTGCCGGAGCTGATCTTGCAAACGTTGTAAACGAAGCTGCTCTCCTTGCTGTAAGAAATGGAAGAAAAAAAGTTACAATGGAAGACTTTAACGAAGCTATCGATAAAGTAAGCATTGGTCTTAAAAAGAAAAGCCGCAAGGATAATAAAAAAGAAATGAAGCTTGTCGCTGTCCATGAAACAGGACATGCAATCGTAGGTGCATTTATACCGGATTATCCTCCGGTAAATAAAATTACAATAGTTCCACGAAGCCACGGTATCGGAGGCTTTACTCAGCATCGTGAACAGGAAGAAAAGAATTTCTGGACTCAGAAAGATATGATTGATGAAGTTGATACATTGCTTGGTGGACGTGCAGCAGAAGAAATCATGCTTGGAGATATTTCAACAGGTGCTTCAAATGATATTGCCCGCGCTACTGACCTTGTAAAAGAAATGATTGTTGACTACGGAATGAGTGACAGATTTAAGAATATGACACTTGGACGTGGTGTCCTCGGCCGAAGAGGTGGACAACCTGTTTTAGTAAGGGAGTTTAGTGAAGACACTCAGAAGTATGTTGATGATGAAATAGCCCGCATTCTTGATGAACGTTATGATTATGTCATTAAACTTCTTAAGAAGAAAAAGTCTCTCGTAGAAAAAGTTTCTGCAAAGCTTCTTGAAGTTGAAACGCTTGAATCAAAAGAATTTTATGACTTAATCGGTTTAAAGATAAAGACTGATAAAGAAGAATCAGATTTAAAGTCAAAAACAAAGGCTGACACAAAAAATAAAGATTCAAAAAAAACAGAAAAATCTGGAAAAAAGATTTAAGGAATAATATATGCTTATAGTTTATGGAACAAAGGTTTTTAAAAAGGATTTGGGTGAATATCAGAAAAGTGGAACTTGTCCTAACTGTAATTATAAAATAAACCTTCATGTAATAAGGGTTATGAAATGGGCCACTTTATACTGGATTCCGCTTATTCCGTACAGTATAAAACGCTATAAAATCTGCCCGATCTGCAATGCAGCGGCAGAAATTACTAAACAGGAGGCAGAAGATCTCCTTTCCGGCAATATTTAGTGAAAAACGGCCCTTAGTCCTCCTTGACTTAGGGCTTTTTCTTCTATAGAATATACTTTATGAAATTATTTAAGACAAATACTATCGCAAAGAGATATATTTCCGTTGGAATTGTACTGCTGGTATGTGCTTTTTCGGGCCTTTCACAGGGAATTACTACTGCAAATGAATTTTTTAAGGAAGTTTCTGACAAGTACGCTTCTTTTAAAGACTATTCTGCCAGTGTTGATATCATAGTTGATAAAAAAGACATGTCAGCTACAGTTTTATATCTTGCTCCGGATAAGATGAGAATGGATTTTACTGAACCTGCTTCTCAGACTATTGTTTATGACGGTAAAAAGCTGATCTGTTATCTTCCGGAAAATGCTTCCGTTTTAACACAGGAATCAGCAAATACAAATCCTGCTACTGCAGAAGGCCTTTCTCTTTTAAGAAGATACTATTCTGTATCTTACGAAGAAAGTCAGTCTGTAGTTCCGCTCGAAGAAGGATCTGATGAAATGGTAGTTAAACTCATTCTCTGGAGACGTTCTGCTTCGGAAAGCTTCCGTTATCTTAAGATGAGTGTTAATCCTACAACAAAGTTGATAAGAAGAATTATTGCCGTTACACCTGGTGGAACAACTTATCAGTTCGATTTTAAAAATTACGAAATAAATCAGGGTCTTACAGAAAAAAGATTCCAGTATGATATTCCATCTGGAGCAAATTCAATTGACAATTTCTTATACTCTGAATAATACTTAAGGATTTTTTGAACTATGGAAAGTTACGGGGCACTTCTTAGAAATGCGCGTGAAGCAAAAAAGTTAACTCTTGAAGCTGTAGAAAGAGAAACCTCTATCACAAAGGAATTTCTTGAAGGGCTTGAAAATGAAAATACAGAAGTCTTTCACGGTGAAGCATACCTTGTAGGTTTTTTAAGAAACTATGCGGAGTACCTTGAACTTGATTCAAAAAAATTAATCAGCCTTTATCGTAACATGATGATTCAGGAATCACCAGTTCCGGAAGGTTTGATTGAAAAACCAAAACCGACATATTTAATTCCGTCGATAGTTGCAGGAAGTGTAGCGCTTGTTGTTGCTGTAGTTCTCATCGTTTATTTTGCAGTTTACAGAAAACAGCAGATTGCGAAACAGAATGCGTATGCAGTTTCTGAAAAAGTTCAGCAGAAAACTTATGAGCTTTCTGATAAACCGATTAATGCAAGAGTTTATGTCGGAGATCAGATTATAGTTCCTTCTAAAAATGGAAATGTAGTTCTTACAGTTACATCTGATACACAGTCTAAGCTTGGTTTAAATACACCGGTGGGAATTCAATATTTTGAATTATCAGAAACTCGTGAACTTGATATTGATGGTGATGCTACAATTGACTTTGTTCTCGACGTATGGGAAATTTCTTCTTCAGATCAGTCGCGTGGTGCAGAAGTTTACATTGTAAGAAAAGACGAAAGTGCAATTACAGAAGTTGCAGACAGTACGATTATTCCTTTACAGCAGAAAGAAACTGTTAACCAGACAAAAATATTTGAAGATAACAGAACATATCCGTTTACACTTAACGCTTCATTCCGTAAGCCATGTGTATTCCGTTATGAAGTAGACAGAAAGAATTCTGTAGAAAACTATTACACAAACGGTGATGTTGTAACTATGACAGCAAATAACAAGGTTCGTGTATGGGTTTCTAACGGTAACACAGTAAAGTTCCAGGTTATCGCTGCCAGCCAGACTTACGAACTTGAAATCGGAAAAGCCGGTGAATGTATGGTAGAAGACATCAAGTGGATTCGTCTTGATGATGGCCGATGCCGTTTAGTGGTTGAACCGATTGAATAAATTTTTTATTGATCAGCATGGCTGCGCAAAAAATCAGGTTGATGGAGAAATCATTGCATCTAAATTAATGGATGATGGTTTTGAATTTTGTGATAATGCCGGTGATGCAGATTTTATCATTGTTAATTCCTGTGGATTTATAGAAAGTGCAAAAAAAGAATCTCTCGATGCAGTTTGCTCTTTAAAAGTTCAGTATCCGAAAAAGAAAATAATTTTAGCAGGTTGTCTTGCAGAAAGATATGCAGATTTTTTAAAAGAAAATCTTAAAGAAGCAGATGGAATTTTTGGAAACGGAGATTTGCTTTTAATTTCTGAGTTCATAAAAAACTTAAGCGAAAAAAATAAAGTAACAAAAGCACCTCAAAAGCAAGTGTGCTGTTACAACAGAAAGTATTTTGGTAATTTTAGAAATTCAGTTTATGTTAAAATCACAGAAGGATGTTCTAATCACTGTTCATTCTGTGCTATCCCGGTTATTCGAGGTGAGTTAAGAAGCCGTCCGATTAAGGATGTAATCGATGAGATAAAATCTCTTTTAAAACAGGGTTTTTTTGAAATAAATCTTATCGGCCAGGATCTTGCTGCTTATGGAACAGGAGCTGAAGACAGGGGAAGGTTTGGGAAAGATGACGGAAAATCAAAGCTTTCTCTTCTTTTAAATGAAATATCAAAGTTAAAGGGAAACTTCTGGCTTAGGCTTTTATATATTCATCCGGATCATTTTAATAAGGATATAATTGCTGCAATAAAAAAAGATAAAAGAATCCTTTCTTATTTTGATATTCCGTTTCAGAGCGGGGATACTGATATAATTCATCTAATGAACAGAACCGGTTCTAAAAAACAGTATACGGATCTTGTAAAGACTATCCGGCGTGAGCTTGGTGACTGTGCTATAAGAACTACTTTTATGACGGGATTCCCTGGTGAGACGGAAGAAGCTTTTGAAAATACAAAGAGTTTTATAAAATCGATTAAGCCTGACTGGGCCGGATGTTTTTCGTACAGCAGGGAAGAAGATACTCCTGCATATAAATTTAAAAATAAGGTTTTAAAATCTGTTTCAAAAAAAAGAGCGGTGGAAATAGAAAAAATTCAGGAAGAAATTACGCAAAAAAATCTCAAAAACCGTATTAATAAAGAGTATGATGTTCTTATAGAAGAAGTAATCGATGGAAGTGATGACAACGGTTATGCAATCGGAAGGGCATGGTTTCAGGCACCGGATGTGGATGGCGCGTTTGTCGTTCGTTATGACAGAGATGATAAAAAAGCTGTAAAGAAAATTGCAGCTGGAAATGTAGTAAGGGTAAAGGCAGTCCGTGTAAGCGGAATGGATATAGACAGTATTCTTTTATAGTTTATTAGATTAAGATCTTTTTAAGGGAGGTTTGTATGGAAGATGATTTTGCATTAGACTTTATTCATAATCTTAACAAAAAAACAGAAAGCAAACCTTCGGAAGAGCTTAAAAAATATCTTTCACTTTTAAATTCTGAACAGAAAAAAGCAGTTGAACATTGTGGTTCTCCTTTACTTATTCTTGCCGGGGCGGGAAGTGGAAAAACCCGTGTAATTACAACAAAAATTGCATATCTTATAAACCAGAAAGGTTTTGAGCCTTATCAGATTCTTGCAGTAACGTTTACAAAAAAGGCTGCAAAGGAAATGCAGGATAGAGCTGTATCGATGGAAGAACGGGCAAAAGATTCGATGATAAGAACTTTTCATTCGTTCGGATCCTGGTTTTTAAGAAAGTATTATGAAGAAGCTGGAGTTGATAAAAACTTTACGGTTTACGATGACGATGATATGGTAACTCTTGTTTCAAAAGCTAATCCTTCGTTGTCAAAACAGCAGGCACAGAATATTGCGCATAAAATTTCTCTTGCAAAAGATTATTGTTATACACCTGACAGCATTGAGCTTGATAAAATTTCAAGTCATCAGGAATTCCGCGATGCGTATAGAAATTATCAGAATCGTTTGAGACAGACAGGAAACGTTGATTTTGGTGATTTAATTATGCTTCCTGTTCATGTTCTTGAAAAGTATGAAAATGTACGACGACAAATGCTTTATCGATTTAAAGTAATAATGGTTGACGAGTATCAGGATTCAAACGTTGCACAGTTTAAATTGCTTCGTGCACTTTCTGATGAATCAACTTATGTATGTGTTGTAGGTGATGACGATCAGTCGATTTATAAATTTCGTGGAGCAGAAGTTCAGAATATCCTTTCGTTCCAGGATCATTTTCCATCTACAACTCTGATTCGTCTTGAAACAAATTACAGATCTACTTCGAAAATTCTTTATGCTGCAGATAAAGTAGTAAGTCATAATGAAGACAGACTTGGAAAGACATTGATTGCTGAACGCGGTGAAGGTAAAAAACCTGTTCTTGTTTTTCTTCCAAATCAGGATGAAGAAGCAGAATTTTGTGCAAGCATGATAAAACAGGCTCACAAAAAGAAATGTCCATATGCTGATTGGGCCATTTTATATAGAACTAATGCACAGTCGTTAAATTTTGAACATACTTTTTTAAATAAGAAAATTCCTTATCAGGTTGTTGGAACGCTTCGTTTTTATGAACGTGAAGAAATAAAAGATGTACTTTGCTTTTTAAGTTTAATAGTAAATCCTAAAGATGAAATATCTTTTAGAAGAATTATAAATAAACCGAGCCGTGGTATCGGAAATGTTTCTCAGGAAAAAATAATTGAATCAGCAAGAACAGAAAATGGTCTTACGGATCTTGTAAAGGCATGCAGGGATTGTGCAAATTCACTTTCTAAAAAAACAAAAGAAGGTGTAAACCGTTTCCTTTCGATAATAAATGAGCTTATTGACCTTCTTGATAATCAGAATGACAAAGATAAAAAGCTTTCTGACTTTATCGATAGCCTCATAAATAAATCTGAGCTTCTCGATTATTATACTGCTCAGGATGAAATTGCAGAAACTCAGAAAGCCCTTAACCTTCAGGAACTTGTAAACAGTGCCGTAGTCTATAAGTATTCCCGAGAAGGACTTCTTGAGTTTTTAGATCACATCGAGCTTGACCGCACGCTTGAAAGAGAAGAAGATGGTGACAGTGACAGAGTTACTTTGATTACACTTCACAATACGAAAGGTCTTGAGTTTAACCGCGTAATCATAACAGGTCTTGAAAACGGAATCTTTCCGCGTCAGGATAAAAACGAAGAAGAACTTGAAGAAGAGAGAAGACTTTTTTATGTCGGTATAACACGTGCAAAGGATGAACTTTATGTAACAAGCTGTGCGCAGAGAAGAATGTATGGCCGTGTTGAATTTATGGAACCGAGTAAATTTCTTGTTGAAGCAGGTGATAAATCTTTCAGGGTGCTTGGAGATAAGCCTCAGTCTTATGTTTATCAGACAGAAGGTACCGGTGATTTTGATGAAGAAGGTTATTCAGAAGTTCCTGCTTCAAAAAAAGAAAAAGGGCCATGGGCAAAAGGAACCAGAATATATCACGATGATTATGGTTACGGTCAGGTCGTAAAATCATCGAAAGATGACGGCGAACTTGTAATATATGTCCAGTTTGAGAATGCAAGACAGGGTGATTTAAAGAAATTTCTCCCGGAATATCAGAAATCAAGCTTAATGATTGTAAAGGATTAGGCTTTCAGGCAGGATTTTTTTTGCACACACTGTGTCAAAATGACTCATTTTTGGGTCTATATTTAAAGAAAGTGTCAAAATAACACTATATAATTCAGTATTTAACCTAAAGATAGAAAAAAAAGGGCAAACCGTCAACAAAATTCGAATAAAATTCAGTAAAAATACCTGTTTTAGTTAAAACTCCCTATATTTTTAAAAGTTGGCACACTTTTTGCATATCATTCAGCATAAAAGCGAATGCAAAACGCAGACTGCAGAAAAATTGTATTTTTTGGGAGAAAAAAAATGAAATACGATGACGAAATCCTTGCTATTTATCTTAAAGAAATTAATTCGATTCCGCTTTTGACAAGAGAAGAAGAAACACAGCTTGCAATTGATGCACGTAATGGGTCTAAATCTGCAAAAGATAAAATCGTAAAAGCAAATCTCCGCTTTGTAGTAAACGTTGCAAAAAAGTATCAGAACCGTGGACTTGATCTTACTGACTTAATCAGTGAAGGAAACATCGGCTTGATGACAGCAATTGATAAATTTGATGTTGAAAAGGGATATCATTTTATTTCGTATGCAGTATGGTGGATAAGACAGAGTATCACAAAAGCAATCAGTGAAAAGGGAATGAGAATCAGACTTCCACTTAACCGTATCAATGAACTTAACCAGATTAAGAGTGCAAAAAAACTTACTGGTCATAATAAAACTGAAGAACAGGAAATTACTGAAATTGGAAAAATGTTAAAGCTTGAACCTTCTCACATCCGCGATATGATTAATATCTCAAGAGAATTTGTTTCTCTCGATGCGGCAGTTGGTTCTAAAGACAGCAGTACCTGTGTCGGTGACTTTATTGAAGAGAACCGTTACGGAACTCCTGATGATCAGGTAATTTATTCTTCAATGAAAGATGATATTAACAGTGTATTAAGTTCATTAAAGCCGAATGAAAGAAGGGTAATAAAAATGCGCTACGGTCTTGATGGAAACAAACCGATGTCATTAAAGGAAATCGGTGATACATGTAATCTTACAAAAGAAAGAATACGTCAGATTGAAAAACGCGCAATCGTTAGACTGCAGCATCCTTCAAGAAGCCGTGTTCTTGAAACATATGTAGCTTAATTAAACTGTTTACTGATTAAATGCTGCAAGTGCATCTTCTCTTGCAGCAAGAAGAATTTTCTGGTCCCGGGAAAGATCGGCAATCTCGAGCTGTAAATCACCGCTCTGCATTGTCCCGTTTATTTCGCCGGGTCCTCTTAATTTTAAATCCTGTTCAGCAATTACAAATCCATCTGTACTTTCTCTGAGAACTTTCATTCGTGCAATTCCGTTTTCTGTAATAGTGCTTCTGTAAATTAAAAAACAGTAGCTCTGTGAATTGCCACGACCAACTCTTCCTCTTAACTGATGAAGCTGACTTAATCCAAATCTGTCTGCCTGTTCTATTACCATGCATGTTGCATTTGCAACATCGACTCCGACTTCTACAACTGTAGTCGCAAATAAAAGTTGAATTTTCCCGTATCGAAAATCATCCAGTATGCGTGACTGCTGTTCTTCTTCGATTCTAGAATGAATTAATGCGCACTTGTAATTTGCAAAATATGTTGAAGAAAGTTCTTTAAATGTTTTTTCTGCTGATTTTATGTTACTTTCTTCTTCGTTTTCATCACCGATTGCAGGATAAACAAAATAAGCCTGATGGCCTTTATCAAGTTCCTGTCGGACTGCGTTGTATGCATTTGTTTCATGTCCCTGTGAAACAAGATATGTCATCACGGGTTTTCTTCCCTGAGGCATTGTTTTTATTGTTGAAATGTCAAGGTCGCCGAAAGCAGTAAGTGCAAGTGTCTGTGGAATAGGAGTTGCACTCATCATAATAAGATGAGGGCTTACATAAGCATTGTTAAAAAGCTGGCGGCCTTTTTCTATAACTGCCTGTCTCTGCATTACACCGAATTTGTGCTGTTCATCAATGACTGCAAGTTCAAGGTCGTGATATACAACATCACGCGAAAAGAGTGCGTGAGTTCCGATTAAGATATTTATTTCGCCGTCTTTAAGTGCCTTAAGTAAAGTTTTTCTTCCTGCAGCTTTTACGTTGCCTGTAAGAAATGCAACACGGAGTCCTAGTTTTTCTGTGTATTGAGCAATATTTTCTGCATGCTGCCGTGCAAGAATTTCTGTAGGTGCCATAAAGGCAGACTGTCCGCCCCAGTCAGCTATTCTTAATGCAGCAAATAAAGCGACCAGTGTTTTTCCGGAACCGACATCACCTTGAACAAGCCTCTGCATTGTAAACGGTAACTGTCTGTCTGGTTCTGAACGCTCCTTATAACCTCTGTCTATTTCGCTGTTCATACAATTAATTACTTTAAGCTGGTCTTTTGTAAGCGAAAAAGGAAGTGAATCTAAAAGCTTTGCCTGAAACGGTGAAAAATCGGTCTGATTCAAAACTTCTTTATTACCTGTTTCAGAAACTGTACTTTTTGAAAATTTTTCAATGTCAAAATCTGGAAGAGAGCCTCTGTGAAGATATGCTCTTTGAAGAATCGTTTTCTGGAAAAGATAAAGCTCTTCATATATTAGTGTGCTTCGGGCATCTATTGCATCCTGCAGCTTTTCAGGCTTATGAATTTTATTTATAGCTTCTGTCTTTGAAAGCAGTTTTCTTTTTTCTATGATGTTGTCAGGAATTTCATTATCAAGTGCAATTGCATATTGCTTTAATGCGAGGGAAATCAGCTTAACGAGTGACTTACGTGTTATTCCAGAAGTAAGATGATATACCGGAAGAATTCCTGAGTCCGGTAATGGGCAGTCATTAAATTGATCCAGATCACCTTCTTTGCTTATGACAGAGACTTCGAAACTTGAACTTTGAAGTTCATTATATTTGATGTCAAAGCTTCCTGTTACGCTTATTATTGAACCGACCGGCAGTGACTGTTCAAGAAAGTTTCTGTTGAATGCAATTAAAGATGCGACCCCGGTTTGATCTTGAATGATTATTTTTAACGTCCGCATTTTTCCATAGCCGAAATATTCATGCCGTAAAACTTTTGCTGCTGTATGTATTTTTTTTGCTGTCCGGAACATCGAAAGAGGAATGCGTTTTGTTCTGTCTTCATAATCTTTTGGATAAAAAGAAAGTAAGTCACCGATTGTAAAGATGTTGAGGTTCGATAAAGCTTTAGCTGTAGCAGGGCCTGCTCCTGAAAGGGTAGAAACTGGATTTTTTATATCCGCAATTTTCATTTGTTTTATTCCGCCAGTAGATTAAAATGGAATCAGCATAATAAGACGAAAGAATTGAGAAAAGAAAATATGAATTAATACATCTGCTATAATAAGGGCTGTTATAGAAATTATTAAAGTTGCTTTATAAGAAACCATTCTGCCACCTGTAAAGGTGCGTGCAATACGATAGACAATTGGATTTAAAGCATAATCAAAGCGCTTTATAAACTCAGAGCCATTGTAAGACCCTTTCTGCAGAATAAGAATAATAAACCGTATTACAAGAATTATTATAAACCAGAAAAGAATCGAAGTCGCAATCTGCTGTATTATATTGAGTATCATTACCAGAACTATTGCAAAGCTTAGTGTCAGGGCAATTGAAAGATTAAAAAAGAGTATTGTAAAAAAACTTAAAACAGATAATGCGACAACACATGAAAAATTAAACTGACCTATATAAATCGGTGTATGTCTGCTGAAAAAATCAAGATACGGATCACATATTCTAGAAAGAAAATTGGTAAAGCTGTTTCTAAAATCCGGAATCCATGAAAAAATTATTCTTATAGAACATGCAAATCCATAAAAAAGAAAAAATATTGCAAAAAAAGAAAAAATTGTTTTGAGAATATTCATGTTTTACCATCCAAAAAAAATTAAGCAGTCCATACTTCTTTTACAAAAGGAATATCGCAGAGTGACTGTATGAATTCTTTGTCACTTGGTGCGGACATCTGTGTATTTGCTTTTATCGTAAAAGTTCCTTCTGATGTTTCTATATGGAAAAATACTGCGCAATTTCCCTGAGTGCCAAAAAGGAAATCGCGAAGCGGTTGAATTTCAAGTTCATTTTTAAAATTGCTTTCCATTTGGATATGAAGTTCATGTATGGAATGAACTTGAAGCGAATTTAAATCTTCAATTGAATCAACTAAAACCGAAGGTTCATCACGGGAAACATCAAGTTTTCCCTTAAATGCATAAATGCTGTCAGACTGAATCTGATTTCGCATAACTCCCCATATTTTCGGGAAGAATGTAAGATTAACGGAACCGTTAAAGTCACGCAGTTTTGCAAACGCCATGTCGTCGCCTTTTTTAGTTTTTGCTGTACGAAGCTCTTCAATCATTCCGATTAATGTGTATACTTTGCCGGAGTTACGCTGTGCCCATGAAGTTTGGCCGGATGCATCCTGCGAAGCTTTCTGTTCTTTTGCAAGTTTTGCTTCTCTTTCCAGATTTGCAAAACCGAGTGTAGCGCACTGTTCGATGGCTTTTTTATATTCATCAAGCGGATGACCGGAAATATAAATTCCGATGCATTCTTTTTCCATGTTAAGTTTTTCCATTGTCGGAAGATCTTCAACTTCTTCAAATGTAAAATCTACAAATTCTTTTTCACCTGTATCTTCAAAAAGAGAAACCTGTCCGTTTTCAGAGCCGGAATGTTTTGCTTCTGCATAATCAACTGCACGTTCAAGATTCTGTAAAAGTGTAGGGCGGTTACAGATTTCTTTTTCTGACTGCCCCACGTGGTCAAATGCGCCTGTCTTTATGAGAACTTCAATTGCCTTGTTGTTTACAGCACGTTTGCCGTCAATTACTTTAATTCCTACACGTTCTACAAAGTCTATGAATGATGTATACGGACCGTTTTCTTCGCGTTCACTGACTATTGCAGCGGCAGCTCCGTCTCCCATTCCCTTAATTCCCTTAAGGCCAAAGACAATTCTTCCGTCTACAACGTCAAATATGACATCAGAGCGGTTTACATCCGGCGGGTCAACAGGGATTCCCATTCTGTTACATTCTGAAATGTATTCCGGTATTGTATCAGTAGAATTTATTTCGTTTGTAAGGTTTGCTGCCATAAACTCTGCAGGATAATTTGCTTTAAGCCATCCTGTTCTGTATGCTAAGACAGAGTATGCAGCAGCATGAGATTTATTGAATCCGTATCCGGCAAACGGAACCATGATTTCAAAAATTTCATCTGCATGCTGTTCTGTAAATCCCTGTTTTAAAGCTCCTTCGATAAATTCTTTTTTCTTTCCCATGAGAACTTCAAGTTTTTTCTTTCCCATAGCTCGACGGAGCATATCTGCACCGCCTAAAGAGAAACCTGCAATTCTCTGTGCAACCTGCATTACCTGTTCCTGGTAAACCATTACACCGTAAGTTTCTTTGAGAATATCTTCGAGACATGGATCCGGATAATGAATCGTTTCGGGTTTCCATTTTCCGTCGATGTACTGTGGAATATAATCCATTGGACCAGGGCGATAAAGTGCATTTAACGCAACAAGTTCTTCGAGTTTTCGAGGTTTTGCCTGACGGAGAATTTTCTGCATTCCCGGACTTTCAAACTGGAATACCGCAACAGAGTCTCCTCTGTCAAATAAGTCAAAAGTTTTTTCATCTGTTTCTGAAACTTCTGCAGTAATAAATTCTGGAGATCCGGGCTTTCTATGTTTGTTTATGATGTTTTCTGCGTAACGGATTAATGAAAGAGTTTTTAAACCAAGGTAATCAAATTTTACAAGACCACATGGTTCGATTATGTCCATCGTATACTGAACAGCGACTTTTCCTTCTGCAACGAATACAGGAGCCCAGTTTGGAAGTTCTGTAAGACCGATTACCATTCCCGAAGCATGAAGACCTGTGTTTCGGTTTACGTTTTCGAGTTTGATTGCAAGTTCAAAAAGCTGCTGATATCTTGGATCATCTTTATATGGAATAAGCTGACCGCCGTCAGGAAATTTATCATTGGCAGGTTCAAATGCATTTTTTAGTTTTGCCTTTGGGTTGTCAGGAATGCATTTTTTTAACATGTTTACTTCGCTAAGCGGAATGTTTAAAACGCGGCCGACATCTGCGAGAACCTGTTTTGCTTTTAATGTTCCGAATGTTACGATGTGTCCTACCTGAGGATCTCCGTAAAGATCTCTTGTGTGCTGAATGATATCCTGCCGAAAGTCGAAGTCCATATCAACGTCAAAATCAGGCATTGACACACGTTCAGGATTTAAGAATCGTTCAAAGATAAGACCGTATTTAAACGGGTCTATGTCTGTAATCGTCATTGCATATGCGACAAGAGAACCTGCGCCGGAGCCACGGCCAGGACCAATCGGAATATACGGTTTAGGTTTATTGTTTACATTGTCCCATGTAGATTTTGACCAGTTGATAAATTCCCATACGATAAGAAAGTATCCGGAAAATCCCATTTGAAAAATAATTCCCAATTCATATTCTGCACGCTCCCGGATTTCTGGAGTAATCTCTTTGTAACGTTTCTTTAAACCTTCTTCGACTATATGACGTACGTAATCATCCTGGTTTGATTTGTAATCATCACCATGAGTACAGAATTCGTCAGGGAGTTTAAAACGAGGAAGACAATCTTTTAATTCCTGAGTTTTGTACTGAGGTATTGTAAGGTTACACATGTCTGCGATTTTAACTGTGTTGTCGATTGCTTCCGGGCAGTCAGGGAAAAGAGAACGCATTTCTTCTTCAGTTTTAAAATACCAGTTGTCATTTCCTGCTCCACCCATTGTCTGATGCGGCTCGTTGTAAAGTTTTTTAAAACCGATGCATCGTAAAATATCCTGTGCAACTGCATCTTCCCGTTCTACATAGTGAACGTCATTAGTTGCAACAAGTGGAATGTCAAGCTCATGCGCAAGAGCAATAAGTTTTTTATTTACAATTTTTTGATCTTCAAGACCATGATCCTGAATTTCAAGATAATAATGATCCGGCCCAAAAAGATTTTTATATTTTAAAGCAACTTCTTTTGCTTCTTCATCTTTTCCTGCAAGCAGAAGCTGCGGAATTTCTCCTGCGATACATGCTGAACAGCAGATAAGACCTTCATGGTATTTTTCAAGAAGCTCAAAATCGATTCGCGGTTTATAATACATTCCTTCTGTAAAAGCAATCGAAGAAAGCCAGCTTAAATTTTTATAACCGGTTTCGTTTTCGCAAAGAAGAATAAGGTGAAAGTAGTGGGCTTTTCTGTCTCCGTCTTCACCTTTACGGGAATATGGAACATCATTTTTTTCCAGGTGACTTCCGTAAGCGACATAAAATTCTTCGCCGACGATAGGATTAATACCGTTTGCATGGCAGATATGCTCAAAATTCAGTACACCGAACATATTACCGTGGTCTGTAAGAGCCAGAGCTTTCATGTTAAGGCTTTTTGCTTTTGCGATTAAACTGTCGATTTTTGCGCAGCTGTCCAGAAGTGAATAATCTGAATGTACATGAAGGTGAACAAAATTAGAAACCGGTGTCCCCTCAGGCGCCGGATCAAAAACGTGAATATCTGCCATAAACTGTATTTTAGCCCAGAATGGCTTTTCTCTCAAGGTTAATTATGTCTGAAAATGATAATTATCCTGTAGTTGACAAAAATTCCCTTCCTTAATATTCTAGTAAAACTATTATATTATAGAAAGAATTTTATTCTTTCAAAGGAAGTTTTTATGGCAATCGATGAACATTTACAGACAGTTAGGCACAGTTGTGCGCACGTTATGGCAGAAGCAGTTAAGAGATTGTTCCCGGGAACCAAAATTGCAATTGGTCCTGCCATCGACAATGGTTTTTACTATGACTTTGATTTTGGGACCACAAAAATTTCCGACACCGATTTTCCTGCGATCGAAAAAGAAATGAGAAAAATTCTTGCAGGAAATCATGATTTTGTAAGAAAAGAAGTTTCAAAAGAAGAGGCATTAAAGCTTTTTGCTGATGAACCTTATAAAGTAGAACTCATTAACGACCTCCCTGACGGAGAAACAATTACAACTTACGAACAGGACGGTTATCTTGATTTATGCCGCGGACCTCACGTTGCAAATACAAAAGAAATCAATGGACAGGCATTTAAACTTGATAAAATTGCAGGTGCATACTGGAGGGGCGATGCAACAAAAGCTCAGCTTACCCGTATTTATGCACTCTGTTTTGCAAAGCCAAATGATTTAAAAGATTATCTTACAATGCTTGCAGAAGCAGAAAAACGCGATCACAGAAAACTCGGAATAGAAATGGATTTATTCCACGTGGATAACGAAAATCCGGGACAGGTTTTCTGGCATCCGAACGGATGGACAATTTATACAACAATGCAGGATTATATGCGCAAAATGATTAAGCGCGACGGTTACCAGGAAGTAAATACACCTGCCATCATGCCGCGCACGCTGTGGGAACGCTCGGGACACTGGGGGCACTACCAGAGAAACATGTTCATCACAGAATCAGAAAAGCGTCTTTTTGCAATTAAACCGATGAACTGTCCTGGCGCACTTGAAATTTTTAAAAGCCGCCAGAGATCGTATAAAGATTTACCGCTTCGTCTTGCAGAGTTTGGTCACGATGTAAGAAACGAACCGAGCGGCACACTCCATGGATGCATGCGCGTGCGCGGCTTTGTTCAGGATGATGCACACATTCTCTGTACAGAAGAACAGATCGGACCGGAAGTAGAAAAGTTCTGTAAACTTTTAAAACAGGTTTACCACGATTTTGGTTTTGACGAACTTGTCGTAAAATTTTCTACAATGCCGGAAGATCATGTCGGAGATCTTGCAACATGGGAAAGGGCAGAAAAAGCTTTAGCAGATGCATGTCACGGCGCAGGACTTGAATATGAAATTCAGCCGGGAGAAGGAGCATTCTACGGACCAAAGCTTGAGTTTAAGCTTTACGACTGTCTCGGACGCGAATGGCAGTGTGGAACAATCCAGGTAGACTATCAGCTTCCAAGTGCAGAACGCCTTGATGCAACTTACATCGGTGCAGATAACCAGAAGCACCATCCTGTAATGCTTCACCGTGCAATCCTCGGATCGTTTGAGCGCTTCCTCGGAATCTTAATTGAAAACTTTGCCGGTGCTTTCCCGACATGGCTTGCATTTGAACAGGTTGCTGTTGTTCCTGTATCGAATGAGTTTGATGACTATGCAAAGAAAGTAAACGATGCACTTGTTGCAGCAGATATACGTTCTAACGCTTACTTAAGTGATGAGAATATGAAGGCAAAAATCAAGAATATTTCTACAGAACACAGAACGCCTTATATTCTTGTTGTAGGACAGAATGAAAAAGATTCTGAAACTGTAACATGCCGTTATCGTTTTTCAAGTAAAAAGCCTCAGGAAACATTTAAGCTTGAAGACTTTATCAAGTATGTTCAGGATAAGATAGAGACTCGTTTTGTAGGAATTTAAAATATTACGCGGGCAGAGAAGTTCAGTATCATTCCGTCAATACCATCGCCGGAAATGATAGACCCTGCAGGAATGTAGAGTTTTACCGAAGCGCCCGCTCTTATTTTTTCTGTTATCTTATAATCCCACGAAAAGAAAACTTCCGGGTATAAAAATCTTGCATTTCCCCAGAAATAAGAATTAATTTTGTCTACATCGTTCTGCGCACTTCCACTTGCACCCGGATCGTTTGATTTTACACCGTGAGATAAAAAACCGAATCTGATTAAAAATCCGAGTCCTGCACCTGGTGTAAATGTATGATTACCTTTATAAAAATTAAATCCAACCGGTATGTCCAGCATAAAGCATAATACTGTTGCTGTTCTGTGTTCAATCTCTGCAGGACGGGCTTTTTCTCCATCAAAAAAATAATACATTGACCAGAAATCAAGTTCTGGTTCAATAGTAATCATTTCTGTAAGACCGATTACAGCACCACCACCGAGTATAAAGTTAACAGGTGAAGGTGCACGATACTGTTCAGGTGCTGTGTTTATCATGATGTTTGTACCGAATTTTGCAAACGGATTAACACTTATTTCTTTTTTTATTTCTTCGCTTTCCTGACTAAAAGCATTTAATGAAAAAAGAGAAAATAAAAAGAACATAAAACTTTTCTTTAAGATTTTTTTCATATCTACACCTAAAATTCATTATACAGCACTTTTGCCAAATCTACACTTAAAAATCCCGATCTGCCTGTTTCGAAGAATGATTCTTCTTCCCATGATGCATATAAGTGTCCGTCAGATATTCCAAAATCTGTGTATGTAAATCCGTCTGGAAGTCTTGGAAGCCTTAAAGCAATCGGTTTTGAATTATTGAGCATTCTTCTGTTGTAAAGTGAACCGGAAAAATACATTGTTCCGTCTTTAAAAATTGCAGCTACCCAAGAATCTGAAAGCTGAACTTTTCCTTCCAGTGGAGTGTCGCCGTCTGGAGAATTTTTTTCGTAATAACGTGGTGAAGGTCCTCCTGCGGTTTTTACTTCAAGATAAAAATTAAAATTTTTTGGAAGAGAAGAAAGCAGTTTTTTAATCCGTTCAGGTGCACTTCCAAATGGAGTTACTGCTTTTTTTATTCTAAATTCAGTTTCAGATGATTCTTGAACATCTATCTTTTTAGGAGTATCTGCCGGAAGAATTGACAGAAGAGATTTTTTTGGATTCCACTTGATGTATGAAAAAATTGTTTTTTCTTTCTGCGACTCTTTTATGCAGTAATACCAGAAAGTTCCGTCCCAGTAAAAATCGTTAACCTGCGAATTGCTGTTAAGATTAAATGATTCTGTTGTAATGATTGGAAAGAACGATTCTGATTTTGTGTCAAACTGAACTAAAATAGAACTGCTGTTTTTTTCCTGTGCAGAAAATTTTTCATTAAAGAAATCATTTTTGTATAGAGAAAAAACTGGATTTCCATTCATAAAAACAATCTGTTCTGCCGTGCTGTCCTTAAATAAAAGGTTATCCGGGAAAAGAACAGCTTTATCCGAATCAAATTCAACTATACCGCATCTGTTTACAAGTGCATAAGCTTTTGGAGCTGTGTTTTTTTGAGTAGAATCTATAAGAGCAGTCTGTCCTATTGAACTGATTCTTATACTCTCGGTCCATGGTTTTTTAATTACGAGAGGGGCATTCAGTGGAGAATTTATCTGTTCAAACCCATCTTTTTTAAGGTAATACCAGTTGTGAGTTGTGATGAGTTTTTCTTTAATCTGAGGTTCTTCCTCTTTCTCAGGTTTTGAACACGAAAACAGAGAATTTGTGAGAGAAAAGCATAGAAAAAGTGAAATAATTACAGAAAATATAAGTTGTTTTTTCATAAAAATACCCATTTATTTATCGGAAAAATGTCCTTTCTGTATTAGTTGAAAATGACAACTTTCTTCTATTAGTATTGTGGGCCATTGAAACAGAAATTGATTTATGGTAAACTTGTTCTAATTTCTTTTTTTTTAAAAAAAAGGGGTTTTAAGGAAACTTTTTGGGGGTCTTATGACAATAGTAGATATGCTTGGTCAGAGCGGAATTTTGACTTTGCTTGGAATGGGAGTTGTTTTTACATTCCTCATTATTATGATTATTTGTATGTATGCATTACACGCGGTTCTGCATGCATTGAAAATGGACGTTGATGCACCGGAAGAAAAGAGTACACCTGCTTCGGCCCCTGCACAGGACGATAAAGCTGTAGTAGCCGCTATTGCAACGGCACTTAAAAAATAAATATTAAGGAAGAACGATATGTCTAAAATCAAATTAACAGAATTAGTATTGCGTGACGCTCATCAGAGCCTTCATGCAACAAGAATGACAACAAAAGATATGCTCCCGGCATTTGAAAAACTCGATAAAATCGGTTTCTGGAGCCTTGAAGGATGGGGTGGAGCAACATATGACTCATGTATCCGCTTCCTTAATGAAGATCCATGGGACAGACTCCGCAAAATGGCAAAAGCATGTCCTAACACACCTATTCAGATGCTTCTTCGCGGACAGAACCTTTTGGGTTACCGCCACTATGCAGACGATGTAGTAGACAAGTTTGTTGAAACAGCTGCTAAAAACGGAATCGGCGTATTCAGAATTTTCGATGCATGTAACGATCCAAGAAACTTAAAACGTTCTGCAGACGCTGCAAAGAAAACCGGTAAACACGTTCAGATGGCAATTTCTTATGCCGTAACTCCATACCACACAAACGAAAAATATGCTGAACTTGCAAAAACATATGCAGACTTTGGCGCAGATTCAATCTGTATCAAAGATATGTCAGGTCTTTTAAAACCTTATGCTGCTTATGACCTTGTAAAGGCTATCAAATCAAAGGTTGATATTCCTGTTCAGATTCATACACACGCAACAACAGGTCTTTCTGTTGCAACACTTCTTAAAGCTGCAGAAGCAGGCGCAGATGTTCTTGATACTGCAATTTCTTCTATGGCAATGGGAACTTCTCATTCTGCTACAGAAACAGTTGTAGAAATGCTCAAGGGAACAGAATACGATACAGACTTAGACATCAATGCACTTCTTGAAATTGCTGCATACTTTAGAGAAGTTCGTTCACACTATGCTTCTCTTGAATCTAAATTCCTCGGAGCTGATACACGTATTCTTGCAAGTCAGGTTCCAGGCGGAATGCTTTCTAACCTCGAAAGCCAGCTCAAGCAGCAGGGTAAATCAGATAAGATGGACGACGTTCTTAAAGAACTCGTTAACGTACATAAAGATGTAGGATATGTTCCACTTGTAACACCTACATCACAGATCGTAGGAACACAGGCAGTATTTAACGTACTCTTTGGCCGCTACGAAAAAATGACAGGTGAGTTTGCAGATCTTCTCGTTGGAAGATATGGAAAACTTCCTGCTGAACCAAACGCAGAACTCGTAAAGAAAGCTCTCGCACAGACAGGAATGTCTGCTCCGATGACATGCCGTCCTGCAGATGAAATTCCAATGGAATGGGACGAAATGGTTAAACAGGCTAAAGAAGCCGGCGGAAATGGAAGCGATGAAGACGTTCTTACTTATGCAATGTTCCCTAAAGTAGCACCTGGATTCTTTAAGACAAGATCAGAAGGTCCGGTAGACGCTCAGGAAAAATTTGGAAAAGTAGAAAGCGCAGCTCCTCAGGCTTCTGCAAACGGTTCTTACACAGTTACAGTAAACGGAACAGCTTACAATGTTACAGCTAACGGTTCTAACATCACAGTAAACGGAACAGCTTACAATGTTTCATTCGGTGCAGCAGGAAGCGCTCAGGCAGCTCCAGCTGCAACAGTTACTGGCGGTGTAGAAATTAAAGCACCTGTAGCAGGAACACTTTTAAAGCACGTTGCAGCAAACGGTGCTCAGGTTAAAAAAGGCGACACAGTAATCATGCTCGAATCTATGAAGATGGAACTTGAAGTAAAAGCTCCTGAAGATGGAAAGATTAACTTTACTGTTCAGCCGGGAACACAGATTACAGCAGGACAGGTTATTGCAACTCTCGGTGGAGTAGTAATGGCAGCTCCAGCAGCAGCACCTGCAGCAGCTCCACAGGCTGCTTCTCCAGCTCCTGCCGCATCAGCAGGCGGAAAACCTGTTAACGCTCCAGTTGCAGGAACACTTTTAAAATATGTAGTTTCTGAAGGTGCTTCAGTTCAGCCTGATACAACAATCATCATGATTGAATCTATGAAGATGGAACTTGAAATTAAAGCCGGAACTGCCGGAAAAGTTCACTTCCTTGCACAGCCTGCAACACAGGTAGCAGCAGGACAGGCAATTGCAGAAATTAACTAAGGATAAATAAAATGAATGGATTAACCAGAGATAAAAAACATATTTTTAGAACAACACTTGCAATCATGCTTGTTGCATTAGTTGCTTCGTTTGTTATTAAACCTGTTGCATATGCGCAGGACGAAGCAAAAGAAGAAGTTGCTTCTTTCCGTACAATGAATACTGCAAAGATTAAAGGTTCTGAAAAAGTTCCACCTATTTCTGTAGAAAAATTCTTAAGAAATATCTGGGAAAATACAGGTATCTACCAGATTATTCACCAGAAGACAGATGCAGAAATTGCAAAAGAAAAGGCTGATGAAGCAGCAGCTCTTGCCGCTATGGAAGAAGATCCTTTTGCAGAAGCAAGAGATCATGTTGAAGGATGGAAGAAAATCGTAATGATTGCAATCGGTTTTTTAATCGTATACCTTGCAGTTGCTAAAGGTTTTGAACCGCTCCTTTTGATTCCAATCGGATTTGGTACAATCCTTGTAAATATTCCTGGTGCTGGAATGGGTGATGCTCCTCATGGAATGCTTCACATCATTTACAGTGCAGGTGTTGGAAACGAGTTCTTCCCGATGCTCATCTTTATGGGAATCGGTGCAATGACAGACTTTGGTCCGCTTATTGCTAACCCTAAGACAGCACTTTTGGGTGCTGCAGCACAGCTTGGTGTATTTGCAACACTTTTTGGTGTAGCTCTTTTTAATCTTGTTCCGCATGTAGATTACAATATGTTCCAGGCATGTGCTATTTCGATCATCGGTGGTGCAGACGGTCCTACATCTATTTATGTATCAGGAAAACTTGCAAAAGAAATGATGGCTGTAATTGCAGTTGCGGCATATTCTTATATGGCACTTGTTCCTATGATTCAGCCACCTATTATGAAGCTTCTTACTTCTAAAAAAGAACGCCTTATAAAAATGAAGCAGCTTCGCGTTGTTTCTAAAACAGAAAAAACATTGTTCCCTATGATGCTTCTTGTTGTTACAGTTCTTCTTCTTCCACCTGCAGCACCTCTTATCGGTATGCTTGCATTCGGTAACTTTGTTAAACAGTGTGGTGTAGTTGAACGTCTTTCTAAGACAATGGAAAATGAACTTATGAACATCGTTTCCATTCTTCTTTCTCTTGGTGTTGGCGCACAGATGACACCTGAAAAGATTATGAACGGAAGTTCATTAGGAATTATTGTGCTTGGTCTTGTTGCATTCTGTATAGCAACTGCCGGTGGACTTATTATGGCAAAGATTATGAATATCTTCCTTAAAGAAAAGATTAATCCACTTATCGGATCAGCAGGTGTTTCTGCAGTTCCTATGGCAGCCCGCGTTGCAAATAAGGTTGGTATGTCAGAAGATCCTTCTAACTTCCTTTTGATGCACGCTATGGGTCCAAATGTTTCCGGTGTAATCGGAACTGCGGTTGCAGCAGGTGTATTTATTGCAACATATGCACATTAATTAGAAAAAAAGATCAGGCCCGGTGACGCATTTTGCCACGGGTCAAAACATAAAAAATCCCGCATTTTGATGCGGGATTTTTTTTATACCGCTCCATTATACAATTTTTCTAACTGAGGGCGGCACTGAATGAAAATCTTTCCAAGCTCGGGGTCAAAGTGTGTCCCGAGTGATTCTTGTATGATTTCAAAAGCTTTGTCATAACTAAAACTGTCTTTGTAACAGCGTTTGCTTACAAGGGCGTCAAATACATCTGCTAAAGCCATTATGCGCGCTTCAAGAGGAATCTGCTCACCTTTAATTTTTTCTGGATATCCTGTGCCGTCATATTTTTCGTGATGGTAATGCGCAACGTTTACTGCAATCATTTTTAATTCTTTATCATCTACCTGGCTTAATACGTTTTCTACAATGCGCGCGCCTTCTTTAGAATGAATTTTCATTTTTTCATATTCTTCATCTGTAAACTTGCCGGGTTTTCTTAAAACTGCATCATCGACTGCAATTTTTCCGAGGTCGTGCATAGGAGCTGCTTTTATTACCGCATTACAGAATTTATCTGTCATAAAAGAAAATGAATCTGATTTTTTTAATTCTTCTACAAAAATCTTTACACATTCACTTGTACGTTTAATATGCCCGCCGGTACTGTTGTCGCGGCTTTCTACCATTACGGCCATTCCGGTTACTATTGAATCCTGAATGGAAAGAATTTTATCTGTTTTAGACTGAAGAGCGCCTGTCATTTCGTTAAACGAATCTGCAAGATCTCCGAATGAGTCTGCACTCACAATTTTAACTCTTGTATTAAAGTCACCACTTTTTATTTTTTCTGTTCCTTCCTTCAGCTTTTTAAGTGGAATATTAAAGTATTCAAAGAAAATTTTACACAGCATAATGCCTGTAATTACAAGTAAAACAAGGATGATGAGAGTATTTTTGTTAATCGTTAGATTATTATTTAGATGTACTGTAAAAAATGCAGAAAGAATATACATAATAGGAAAGACTGCTGCAGACGTATAGAAAGAAAAAAACAGAAATCTTAAAGAAGGCTTTGCAACTTTTTTATACTGATTAAGGTGTCCGTCAGGGAAATACCGTGGAAGAAAAATCTTTCTATGAAGAGTCTCGAGTGTAAAATAGGTGATTGTAAAGCTTAAAAGAAGTTCAAGACAGGTAAACATCAGGGATGTTAAAAATATATGAAAAATCGCAATGTGCTTTATGTTTTTTGCAATAAACAGGGTAACTACCTCTGCAAAAAGGTAAAAAAGCCATCCAGTAATTCCTAAAAGAGAAAAGGCAATCGGTAGATTTATAAATCTGTGGGTGCTTCTTTTTATTCCATATAAAACACACAGAAGTGTCGGAACAATAAAAGTGCCTGCAGTGATAAAATTTATGTACCTGTTATACTGTTCAATAAAATCAAGCCAGCCCTGCATGTAAAGATTTGTAAGGGCGGGCATGGTAAAAGTTATAGGCAGAATTGCACCTAAAAAATTTGCCGCTGCAGTAATTAAACCGTATAAAATACAGATAAATGCACGTTTTTTTCCTGTAAGTTCCATAAAAACAGTATATAACCGTTTTTTTTAAAAAGATAGTATTTATAATAAAATAATAAGAAAGCGTTAAGAAAAATCTTATTGTTAATGATGTTACAACCTCGTTAATAAAGTGTCTTATTTATAGAGAGAGCATAAAGCAAAGCTGAATTTATTTTAAAAATCGGACTTAATTGATCTGTCCGTGGAGAAAAAAATGAAAAATGCTTTAATTTCAATTGGTCTTGTAATTTTGCTCTGTGTATTAATCGGATTGTTTCCGGGATGCTCAAATGCAGGTTCAGCAGGTGGTGGAAGTGGCGGAGGATTTACATACAATTATGACGCCTATACTTTAACCGTTGATACAGATTATGAATACACAGTACAAAAGCAGCTGAATACTCAGAACGTTGTAATTATTTTTAACGGCTGTCCTTCAGATGTAACTGCATTTAAAGATTCAAATCATGAATCGATAGGTGTAAACTGGCCCAATGCTGTCGGAGAGGGTCAGTATAAATGCATTGTTACAATGCCTGCATGTAATATTACAGTAAGAGCATATGATTCCTCGCAATAATTCTGTGTAAAAGAATTCTAAGAATATTCTGATAAAGATAAGTCTGTAATAATAAAAAACTTATTATTCAAAAAACTACTTCAAAATAAAAATAATGTGCGTATAATAATTACAGAGATGAGTTAAATTATTTTTATTGTTGAACAGAATAAAAAAAATCTGTTCTAAAAGGAGTAGTGTATGAAAAATAATTTTATCAAAATTGCAATGGGAGTTTTGCTTGCAGCAATGCTCGGAATGTTTACTGGATGCTCAAATGCATCAGAAGTAATTGGAAGCTGGGGTTTCATAGTTGAAACTAGTGATGGAATTGATTACACAGTTGATACAGAACAGGTTGGAGAAGACCTTGTTGTAACTATCAATTATACTGGTCAGGTAGATGTTTGTTATTTATATGACCCGTATGGAAATGGTGAACACATGGATCCATCTGAATATACATTTACAGATAATGGTGACAGTGGATCGGTTGTATTTAACATGCCGGAACATAATGTAAGAATTCATCTTGAAAAATTAATTCTTGTTCCTATTCTTTAATCAATTTTAAGCTTTGTAAAAATTAATTTCATGGTTTGAGAGTTTATTCATCACTATGAAATGTAAAGCGCCCGTCAGATTTTTGAAAGCAGTTTCAATTTCTGAGCGGGCGCTTTTATCTGTCAGTTATTGTTATTCTTATAATGATTTAGTCTAACTTAGCAAGTTCAATTTTATCTACAACGTAGTTGTACTGGTGATCATTGATAGAGAATGTAAATTCTTCGCCTGCTTTGTGATTTAAAAGCATGTCGCCGAATGGTGACATATAAGAAATTACATTGTTACTTGGATCTGATTCCCATGGTCCTAAGATTGTATAAACTTCTTTTGCATTTGTATCTTTATTCAAGAGAGTTGCTGTTGTTGCAAATGAAATAACAGATGTTGTTGCTGTTGTAGGATCAAATACAACTGCACGGCTCAATTCTTCCTGAAGTTTTCTAAGCTGCTTGTTGAGGTAGTTCTGGTGATCTTTTGCTGCATGATATTCTGCGTTTTCCTTTAAGTCACCCTTATCTCTTGCTTCTGCAATTTCTTTTGCATTAGCAGGAATCTGAACTTTCTGGATGTCTTCTTCGAGTGCTTTCTTTTCTTCAAGTTTCTTAGCTGTTACGAGCATGCCGTGCTGAGTAACTGTCTTTTCTTCTGTTGTATGGAATTTGTAATCCGGATACTTTGCAAGAATCTTTGAACGCAAACCTGCTTTTTTGTTAGGTTCAATATCGGCGATGTCATCAACGAGAGTGTACATTTTTGTAACAGTATCTTCGTCTTTAGAGAACATGTATTCAGCAAGTGTATCGTTTTTAAAGAGAAGTTCTGTTGCAGCTTTGTTGATTTTTTTGTTTTCTGTTGTCTTAACGTGGTTGTTTATTTCGAGGAATGTAAGTTCAATGAGGTTTAAGAGGGCAATAAGCTGTTTTTCATAAGAAACGCCACTGTCTTTAAGCCACTGTTTGTCCTGACACTTTTCGAAGAAATAAAGAACTGCTTCTCTGTAATCTTTTACGTTTTCAAATGCATTCTTAACAAGTACTTTTAATTTTTCTGAGTGACCTTTATCTTCGAGAGTTGTAATCATCTTTTCCTGAAGTACTGTAGGGAAGAGGATTATAAACTGATCTGCCCAGTTAGGAAGAAGCTTGATTTTTGCGAGGAAGTCTTCTTTAAGAGATGTATTTTTTGTATCTTTTAATGATCTGTACATTTCGCATGGATCTTCGATGTCATCGTAAATCTGAGCAAATGTGTAATCACAGTGATATGCAAGTTCAGGGAATTTTTCGCTTATATTCTGAACAACGAGGTAGGCTGCAAGTACTTGATCTGTAACTTTTGTTATTTTCTTTAAGAAGCTTGTAAAATAGCTGTACATATCTGCAAAAAGATCATTGTCTTTTGCTGTTTCATCACTGTTTACAAACTTCATGATGATATCTACACGGTTAAAGAACTGCTTCTGTGCTTTAAATTCATTTGCAAATTTTTCTTCCTGACTTATTTCGTGATCACGAACACTGTACTGGTTAATGTCATTAGGATTTACACCGAATGTTGAATCTGTTTCGAGAATCTTTTTAGCTTTTGAGTTCCAGCTTGTCCATTCACCTGGAGTGAGAACAGAAGGAACAAGTTCTGCCTTAATGCGCTTAAAGTCGCAGCTGTTATTGAAGCTTCTGATGATAGTCTTGAGTGTTCCAGGAATATCGTCTTTAACTTCTTTAACAAGTTTTTCTTTAGGCATTGTAGCTTTCTTTACCCAGATATGATCGTCTGCTAAAGGTGTAAGTGATGTAACAGCCATCTTTAATGAAATGCTGTGTGCACCGTTTTTCTTTCCAAAGTAAATTTCGAGGTTATCATTTTCTACTTTTCTGATTACACCGACACCCCATGTTCTGTGGAATACAAAGTGTTTAACATCGAACGCAATATGTTTTTCAAAGTCATTGATAGCTTCGAATACATTGCGGAAGTTTTGTGTAAGATTTGAAGAGGAAATGTATTCGTCGAGGTGACTGTGGTCTTTGTATTTTCCTTTGTAACAGTCGACGATTTCTCTTCTTGCCCAAGGATCTTTTGGATCAATAGAAAGAATAAGTTTTAAAATGCTTATTGCTGTATCCCAGCAGTTTCCTTCATCACCGTGATCTTTGTACCAGATATAAAGTTCCTGCATCAGAAGTGCAGATTTATCTTCGCTGATAGATTTTGCAATTTTACGCTGAACGAGTAAGAAGAAATCTATTTCCTGTGGAATTGCAGCAACAAGTTTTGTCCACATTTCTTTTACAGGTCCGATGTTTTTCTGTGTGATGTAGCGCAAAAGAGCTTTCTTATAGAATTCGATTGAAGTTTCCTGATCTATGTTTTCGTAATGCTCTGCAAGGGCTTTTGCAAGTTCAGCTTCTTCAAAGTCAAGCTTAACTATTTTTTCGTAGAGTTCCCATGCTTTGTCGTTGTTTTCATCATGATATGCTTTTGCAAGTGTTCTCAATGCAAACTTGTTGTTTTCATCTTCGTCGAGAACTGTTTCACAAAGATAAATTACTATTGGTTCTTTATGTGCTTTCTGGAAAATGTCTACGAGAGTAGTGAGGTTTGAGTTATCAAGAGTTCCATCGCGCACAGAAAGAATCCCTGATATGTATAAAGCTATGATGCTGTCTTTTGAGTGAGACAGATGTTCATCGCACAATGCTTTGATTTCATCAGTACACTGTTCTTCACGGGCTTTTTCTATAATTGTCGTAAGCTCTGTTAAGTTATTCTTTGTATAATTGCTTATTGTTGCTCTGGTCCATGTTTCTTCTTTAAGCATTTCCTGAACAGTTGTTACAAGTTCTTTAGACATAAATTTTACTCCTTCTTATGCGTGGAATCTAAAATGTTTTATAGTTCCTAAAACTCACTCGTTACCTGTTATTTTATATACATTGAATAAATAACAGGATCCAAAATCTTTATTCTCATCAGAATCTCTTTGATTCTGGAATTATCTTCGTTGTTCATTGCATAATGATCAATGAGCCAGAAGTAGAGATTGCACAGTCTTGGCGTAAGAAGCTCCGAATTACACATCGGATCTTTCATTTCATTTTCTGCTGCGTAAATCTCCTGCTTTAATCTGGAAACTTCCTGGGGTCTAAGCTGTCTTTTTACAGTAAAAATTGCAAAAAGATGGCCGTAAACCGGAATCCATGATTGTAAAACAGCTCCGGTGTAACCTTTTTCTTCTATTTTCCGTATAAGACACCAGATTAATTCTGAATCCAGGTAGCACAGGTTAATTTTTACTGCGTCTACGAAAAAAGCTTCCCTAAAAAGTACTTTTGCCTCACGGTCCTCACCGCAAAGAGCATAGCAGTCTGCAAGTTCAGCAATAACAGAAGAAACACCCGGCTTTAATTTGTTAGATTCTGAAAGGCAGTTCTTTGCCGTAACATATTCACCTAACTTTTTATAGCACAGGCCGACTTTTCTGCAGATTTCAGCACGCTGTTCAAAATCCTGTACATCAAGGAGCTTCGAATAACTGTCAAGAGCGAGCGAAAAAACCCCGGATTTATAGCAGTAAACGACGTTTTCATCTGCTTTGTACTTCTGTTTTTCTGTAAACGACAGAAACTGTTCCCATTCATGGATGAAAATTTCTCCGCGTTCATAGCTGTCAGTAACATCCAGCATCTGGCGCAGAACATTTGTCCAGTAGGAAGAACAGTTCGTTGCAAACTGAATCCGTTCGTCATCGAGTGCATTTACGAGAATTTCGTTAAGCATTTCGTCTGCCTGTAAAAATTCACCTTTTTTTAGAAGATGGCAACATTCTTTGAACTTTTCTTCAGTCTGTACCTGCATATCTTATTTTAATTATAATGTTTAACGTTTTTTAGTCAATTAGAAATTATGATTTTTTTGGTGAAAAAGAGCATATTTTATATAACATAATGCTAACTGTTGTCAATAGGTATTCGGACACATATTAAAAAAAATCTGAATTTGTAATTGTCAAATTTATAGTAATGTTCTATAATATAATAATAATTTTACTAGCGCTGAATATCAACCCGATTTAAGGTGCTCTCCCGGTTATCCGGGGAAATTTTGGTATTTGGCAAGGTGGTATTTTATGATTACTCTTAAATTTGGCGGCACGTCAATGGCGAATGCCCGCCGCATTCTGGCTTCTGCCGATATTATTTTAAATCGTGCAAAAGAAGACCGTCTTAGTGTTGTTGTAAGCGCTGCAGCAGGCGTTTCTAATACACTTCAGTCTGCTATCGAAGCAACGGTAGCAGGAATCTCAGGTACAAATTACGTAACCGACATCAGAAACACTCACAAGGAAATCTGCAATGAGCTTCAGTCAAAGCTTCCTGGATTTGATTCAGAAAAGGTAATGGCATCTCTTGAAGATAATTTTGTTGAACTTGAAAAACTTCTTGCAGGCTGTGTTTCATTTGGTGAATGTCCTGATACAGTTTACTGCCGTATAATGGGCATGGGCGAGCTTTTAAGCGCTCCGATTATGGAAGCAGTTTTAATTGCAAAAAAACAGAGCGTAATTTTACTTGATTCAAGAAAATTTGTATTTACTCAGGGAAATCAGAAAGAAGGTGAAGCAGACTATGCACTTTGCAACGAAGCATGTGCTCCGTTCCGTGATGGTGCAAGTCCAACACAGACACGCATTCTTCTGTTTCCTGGATTTATATGCACATGGAAAGAGGGAATGGGCGCAAAACCTGTAATGGGTTTACTCGGACGAAACGGTTCTGATTTTAGCGCTGCCATTATCGGTGCTTCCCTTCGTGTTAAACGTGTAGAGTTCTGGACAGATGTAGACGGTGTGTTTACTGCAGACCCTCGCGTTGTAAAAGATGCAATCTTAGTTGACGACATGTCATACGAAGAAGCAATGGAACTTTCTTTCTTCGGTTCAAAAGTTCTTCATCCAAAAACTATTGCTCCTCTCCAGGCAAAAGGAATAGAAGCATGGAGTTTAAACTCTCACAATCCTTCTGCACGCGGAACAAGAATTTCTCAGGGACCGTTTGAATCAAGAAAAAAATCAAGCATCTGCGGAATTTCATCTTTAAAGCATGTAAGCATGGTTTCTGTAGGCGGTTCACTCATGAGAGGAAGAACAGGAATGGCAAGTAAAATTTTCTCTGCCGTAAGTGCTTCCGGAACTTCCATTCTTCTTATTACTCAGTCATCTTCTGAATATACAATTTCATTCTGTGTCCGTGATGATGAAGCATCTAAGGTTGTTGATTCACTCGAGAAAAAGTTTGAGCTTGAAATACGCGAAAAACTCATCGATGAAATTGATGTAAGAAAGGACTGTGCAATCATTTCTGTTGTAGGTGACGGAATGATTTCTAACCGTGGAATTGCTTCTAAATTTATGAATGCACTTTCAAGTCAGGATATAAACATTCTTGCAATTGCACAGGGTTCAAGTGAACGCTGTATCTCTGCTGTAATAAGCGGCGAATATGCAGACACTGCTGTAAAAGCTGTTCACAGATTCTTTTTCAAAACAGCTCAGTCAATCGAAGTATTTGCATTTGGTGCAGGTACAATCGGCGGAACGATGATCGACCAGATTCACGAGCAGCATGACAAGCTCTTAAAGGAAAACGTTGACATAAAGGTTCTTGCAATTACTACAATCGATGGAATGATTTTAAACGAAGACGGAATCGATTTAAGTAACTGGCGTGAACAGATGAAAAAGCCTCAGTTTGCTTTTGGTCCGCAGAATGTTGATGACATCATAAAGTTTGTAAAAGAGAAAAAGCCTCTTAATCCGGTATTTGTTGACTGTACTGCAAGCTATGATTTACCGGAGCGTTATCTTGACATCATTAATGCCGGAATGAGTATTGCAACTCCAAACAAAAGGGCAAACTCAATGGACATTAATTTCTATCATGAGTTAAGACGCACTGCAAATAAAATGCACCGCCGTTTCCTTTACGAAACAAACGTTGGAGCAGGGCTTCCTATTATTGATACTCTTCAGAATCTTTACAAGTCTGGTGATAAGCTTGAAAGCTTTAACGGAATCATGTCTGGAAGTCTTTCTTATATCTTTGGAAAACTTGACGAAGGCGTTAAATTCAGTCAGGCTGTAAAGGAAGCAAAGGAACTGCGCTATACAGAACCTGATCCCCGTGACGATCTTGAAGGAAAGGACGTTGCAAGAAAGGCTTTGATTATTGCGCGTGAATCCGGATATGACATAGAGCTTACGGACATTGAGTTAATTCCGGTTTTCCCTAAAACATTTGACGCAACGGGAACTGTAGACGAATTTATGGCAAACCTTTCTAAAGTCGATGACTACTTCGAAAAGAAAATGGAAGAGTTAAAGAAAAAGAACATGGTTTTAAGAATGGGTGCTACAATTAAAAACGGAAAGGCCAGTGTCGGAATGATGGAAGTTCCAGTAACTGATCCTCTTTACAGCGTAAAGGGCGGTGAAAACGCTTTTGTATTCTACACAGAACGCTATCAGCCGATTCCGCTTACTGTAAGGGGTTATGGAGCCGGAGCTGGTGTTACTGCAGCCGGAGTATTCGGAGACATTTTAAGAACTGTAAGTTTTAATATGGAAAGATAATATGCGGGGGTAATTCCCCGTAATTATAAGTGGAGAAAAATTATGGAAAAATACGTATTGTCTGTTTTAGTAGAAAACCATGCAGGTGTTTTGAGCCGTGTGTCTGGACTTTTCAGCCGCCGCGGTTACAATATCGACAGCCTTACAGTGTGCGAAACAAACAACCCAGGTCAGTCAAGAATGACTATTGTCGTAAAAGGTGATGAATACATTCTTGAACAGATTGAAAAACAGCTTTCAAAATTAGTCGAAGTTATTTCTATCGTTCACTGTGACAGCAAAAATACATGCGAAAGGGAAACTGCTCTCATCAAGGTAAAGGCTTCAGGCGAATCACGTGCCGTAATTATCGAAACTTGCAACATCTTCAGGGCACACATCGTTGATGTGGGACTTACTTCTGTGATTGTAGAAGCAACGGGTAGTGAAGATAAAATCGAAAGCCTCATCAGACTTCTTGAACCGTTTGGTATTCTTGAGTTTGTAAAGACAGGTCTTACGGCAATGGGTCGTGGCGAAGAGGTTATGAATTAACCTTTACCCAGAAACTTTCGCTTAATGAAAAGTCGTTGTTTAATACCGTACAGTCTGCAATCTGAAAGGATTTGTAAGTGAGTGCATTATCGAGCTTTATAAGCGGCTTTAAGTTAAACTTTGAAACAGTTTTTATCGAATTTAAAAAAACAGATGACAGTTTTTTGTCGTCTGTTTTTTTATTTATTGCAGCAGGAATTATAAAAAAAAATTCCTTAAAACCGGTTTGAGTTAGACCGGTTGTATTTTTCCCTGCAAAATAAAGTATACCTTTTTTTTCAAAAATAAATTCAATAGATGCCTTATTTAATTTTCTAAAATCAGATTTTAAGTTGACTGAAAAATTTTCAGATGAAAAAAATCCGTATAAAGGGTAGAGTGGAAAAAAGTCTTTATATTTTTCCTGCAAAAGAGAATTTCTTAAGAGTGTTAATTCCTGAAGAGTATTCGGATGAAAAACAATTACAGGAATATTAAATGAGTCCGAGCTTTTCACGTATACCTGTTTCTTTCGGGTTGATAGCCAGGTTGAACATTTTTTCTGCTGCAACTGTTGTTGGAGGTCCGTGGCCTGGCATTAAAATAGTTTCTTCCTGCTGTGAAAGAATTTTTTCGTTTATGTTTTTAATGAGTGCCTGTTCTGAAAATTTATTGTTTGATGAGCCGATTTTCCCTGCAGAAATTACATCTCCTGTAAAAAGGACATTCCCGATTTTGTAAACCATGGAGTCTGGTGTGTGTCCTGGAACAGACATATAGCCCACAGTTAATCCGGCAATCTGAATAATTCCTTCATCTTTTAAAACATAGGTCTCGTTGCCGGCTACTTCCCAGTCGGCTGCAAAAATCTGCGGTGTATAAATCTTTCTTAATGTCTGAAGTCCATGGACATGACTTCCGTGATTATGTGTAACAAGAACACCTGCAAGTGTAAAACCGCCCTTTTCGATATTCTCGATAATCTGCGGTGTAATGATTCCTGGGTCAACGATAATTGCTTCAGAAGTGAGCTCATTTACGATTACGTAGCAGTTAGAAAATCCTTCGATGTTAAGATGAAAGTAAATCTTCATATTATACCTCAGTCCTGTGGCTCAAGTACGTAGCCGATTTTGTTTGAAAGTTCACCGATAAAAAGTTCACTCTGGTCATCATCAAAAATTGCTTCTCGTGTATTTGAATATTTAAACAGAACATTCTGCTGTTCAATTACATGGAATACAGTTTTTTTAACATTGCAGTTTCTGAACGATGTATCAATCAGTTTTGCACGTACAAATCTTGAGTTGTAAAGGTCAGAATCGTCAAATGATGACTGGTATGACTGGATTCCACTAAAGTTGTTCTGAATCATATCACTTCCAGTAAACAGAGTGTGTGAAAAAGTTGAACCAGCGAAAGAGGTAAACTGCATGTTGGACTGAAGAAGGTTGCAGTCCGAGAATATTGCAAAGTCAAACATACTCATTCTGCTTCTTAAGCCTGTTGAATGAATATTTATAAAATGACAGTGCATAAAATTGCAGCCGTAGAATTTCTTATTTGTAAGGTCTATGTTTTCAAAGACGATTCCGCCTGCGTTAAGTCCTACGATTTTTTCGTGAGAATTGATGTAGTCAAAGATTTCCTGCTTGGTTTTTTCCGGATTCTTTGAGTGCTCGAGGCAGTATCCCGGCATTTCTGTGATTTCTTTGTCATTATTGAACGTAGATAATGCCGATTTCGGGCAGCCGGGTTCTATACAGTTATTCTGTGCAAACATATAGATATGGTAAGGTATTGCGGTTAATTAGTCAAATAGATAAAATCAGAAAGTATGGTGGATTTTGCATTTTTAGATTCCGGTACGGGCGGAATTCCTTATTTAACATATCTTCTCGAAAAGCAGGGCGAAGTGTCATGTGTATATGTAGGTGATACTGCTAATTTTCCGTATGGAGAAAAGACACACGAAGAAATAGTAAAATGCGTTCTTAAAATCGCAGAAAAAATAATAGATAAATTTGACCCTAAAGTATTTATTGTTGCATGCAATACGATGAGTGTTAATACTCTTGATGTATTAAGAGAAGTTTTTCCGGCGACTCATTTTGTTGGAACGGTTCCTGCAATTAAACTTGCTGCATCGGTTTCTAAAAAGCGCCGTCTTGGACTTCTTGCTACAAAAGCAACTGTAGACAGCCAGTACAATATCGACCTTAAAAATCATTTTGCGTCTGACTGCAGTCTTATTCTCCGTTCAGATTCAGATTTGATTTCTTTTATCGAACATGAATCTTTTACAGCTTCGAAAGAAGAATGTATAAATGCTGTAATGCCGGCTGTAAATTTTTTTTACGAAAATAACTGTGATACAATAATTCTCGGGTGCACGCATTTTTTAAATCTTGCAGAAATAATTCAGGAAGCAGCAGACAGTGTATCTGGTGGAACGATAAAAATTGTTGATTCAAGGGAAGGTGTTACAAACCGTGCGCTATCGATTTTCAATTCTCTTAATCAGAATGATACAGTTTCTGATGAAACGGATAATAAGTTAAATTCTAAAATTCAGCATGAACATAAAAAATCACGTCTGTATGTCACAGGCCTTTCAAAAGCGAAAGACCGTAATGAATACGACGTGATCTGCAGCCGTTACCACTTGGAGTGGGGCGGAATTATCTAGATTTAAATCTCCAGTAAAGACCAACGAGAATAGAATCCCATGAGTTTTTGTGATTGTCTGTAAGGCTTTCAAATTCTGTTGTAACTGCAAAATTGTGATTCTGACTTAAGTCAAATGAGAACTCAGGTCTGATGTTGAATATAAATCCACCTGTTCTGTCGCTTCCCCAGTTTTCGTCTGAAGCACCCCATGCAAATGATACCCAGCATCCAAGATGATAATTTTTCATAAAGTCGTAATTAACTTTTCCACCTGTGTAGAATGCCATTGTGTAATCAGAATCAGAGTACCATGTAAAGCCTGCTTCAGGTCTTACAGAAAGATTGATTTTTGAAAAGTTGATGAGAACCCCACCACCTGTTCCCCATTTACCTGTTCTCTTATAATTTTTACCGATGTTATTGAATGCAACATAACCGTCGATGATAAAATCTTTTGAAAGTCTTACTGTTGCGCCTGTATACATGTGTGAATCATCAAGGAAAAGTCTTTCATATGCGAATGCAATTGTAAGAAAGTCAACAGGAGTAATTTCAAATCCTACGTTTGTTGCAAGTGCAGATGTACTTGATCCATCCTGAATTGCACCTCCGAGTTCAAAAAGATTTTTATATTTATATCTTACTGCAAGAGCTTTCTGTGCATATGTGTTAGGATAATAAAGGAAGCCTGCAACAGGAACTTCTCCAGGTACACCGTCACGAAGGTCACCTTCGTTAACATGTGATCTTGCTTCCCATGTGTATGCACCGCGGCTTGGAGAAGGACCTACATCCCATTCAAGTCGAGTACCGATTCCAAAGCTCAGGTTATCAAGTGGATTCCAGATAAAGTTAAGATAATACGAGTCGTCACCGTAGTTGTATTTATCATTGTGATTTCTGTTTCCATCAAATGGATCAATGGCGGGTGAAGGAATATCTTCGAGCATAAAACTGATTGGTTTTAATCTTGTATTTGCAAAAGTAAATCCATCAACGTGATTATTGATATCTGTTGTAGTAAGTGCACCCCATGCAAGCATACCGTCAATGATAAAGTCATCAATGTCTGCTCTTACCTGAAGTGTGTCGATAAATCCGTACCAGCGAAAGTCAGGACGATAAGCGCTTCCAGGTTCGCCTGTAGGATTTCCAAAACCTGTCCAGAGTGTGTTCTGGACTATCGGCTTATCAAGAACCTGTGCAAAGCCTGTAAATCCGAGAGTTAAAGCAAATGCTATAACTGATAAAAACTTTTTCATAATTCATCTCCTTTTTTATGAAAATATTAAAGTCTTTCTTTTATTGCTGCGATAAACTGCCATGAATCAAGAACTTCTTTTGCAGCAGGTTCTGCGATACGTGCAATGTCACCTGTCATGTAACCGTCTTCGATTGTCTGTAAAGTTGCTTTTTCAAGACGTTTTGCAAAATCTGTAAGTTCAGGAGTTCCATCAAGTTCACCGCGTTTTGCAAGAGCACCTGTCCATGCGAAAATTGTTGCAACAGGGTTTGTAGAAGTTTTTTCTCCCTTAAGATAGCGGTAATAGTGTTTCTGAACAGTACCATGGCTTGCTTCGTATTCAAAGTTTCCGTCAGGGCTTACGAGAACAGAAGTCATCATGGCAAGGCTTCCGCATGCAGAAGCAATCATGTCAGACATGACATCGCCATCATAATTTTTGGTAGCCCACATAAAACCGCCTTCGCTTCTCATAACGCGTGCAACTGCATCGTCAATCAAAGTGTAGAAGTATTCTATTCCGGCTTTTTCAAATTTTTCTTTATATTCTTCTTCAAATACACGCTGGAAAATTGCTTTAAAGTTTCCGTCATAAGTTTTACTGATTGTATCTTTTGCACCAAACCATACACTTATTTTTCTGTCGAGCGCATAAGTAAAGCAGCAGCGTGCAAAGCTTTCGATTGAATTATCGAGGTTGTGAATTCCCTGAATGATTCCAGGTCCTTTCATATCCATGATTGTCTTGCGGATTTCTTTTCCGTCAACGCCTGTAAATACAAGCTCTGCTTTTCCGGCAGTCGGACATTTAATTTCACAGTTTTTATAAACATCGCCATAAGCGTGGCGTCCGAGGACAATCGGTTTTTTCCAGCAGCTTACAGTTCCGTGAATGTTTTTTACAAAGATCGGTTCGCGGAATACAGTACCGTCGAGTTCTGCCCTGATGATTCCGTTTGGACTTGGAGTAAGGGCTTTAAGTTTGTATTCTTCCATGCGGGCCTGGTTAGAAGTGATTGTTGCGCATTTAACACCTACATGAAGTCTTTTGATTGCTTCTGCTGATGCATACGTAATCCTGTCTTCAGAATCGTCGCGGCTTTTAAGGCCTAAGTCAAAATATTCTGTCTTTAAATCGATATAAGGTAAAAGAAGCTCATCTTTAATTACCTTCCATAAAACACGTGTCATTTCATCGCCGTCAAGTTCGGCGATTGCATTTTTCATCTGAATCTTTGCCATAATGGAAGTATTATATAGAAAAGAGGGTTGTGGTGCAATGATATGGTTTAGGCTGGCTGCAAGCGCGCGAATAACACATGACACTTACTGCGCGCATGCGCGCAGTATTTTTACAATGTCAGATCGCCGTCTTTAATCCAGCCGAGTTTTCTAAACGCATTTCCCAGTCCCCAGCAGATTATGGCAGGAAGAACGATGCATACAAGAATAAGACCTGTCCAGTCAAAGAGAGTAGGGCTTATTGCATTGAGTCCTACTTCTATTGCTTTTTCAGAAGGTTCAAACCATCCTGTAACTACACCGATTGGACCTACAAGACCGCATGTTCCCATTCCGCATGAAATAGGAGCACCGTTCATTTCGAGTTTAAAAATACATGTTGCAATCGGGCCTGTGATTAAAGATGCAGCAACAGGCGGGATCCAGATTAAAGGATTTTTTATGATGTTAGGCATCTGGAGCATTGAAGTTCCAAGACCCTGACTTAATAGACCCTGAACTTTATTTTCTCTATAGCTCAATACTGCAAAGCCAACCATCTGAGCACAGCATCCTGCAACTGCAGCTCCACCTGCTAATCCTACAAGTCCTAAAGCTGCGCAGATTGCTGCAGAACTGATCGGAAGAGTCAATGCAATTCCGACAACGGCAGAAACAATCATTCCCATAATAAACGGATGAAGTTTTGTTGCCCAAATTACGATGCTTCCTATTGAATTTGCTGCATTGCCTAAATGTTTTGCGAACAGCACAGTAAGAAGAACTCCTGAAAGAATTGTTATAAGTGGAGTAACGATAATATCAACTTTTGTTTTTTTGCTTACAAGCTGACCGAGTTCTGCTGCGATTATTGCAATGAATAAAACTGCAAGAGGACCACCGGCGCCACCAGTTACGTTTGCTGCAGAGCCAACTGCTGCAAGAGAAAAGAGTACGAGTGCATCAACCTTCATTGCGAAACCGATTCCGATTGCCATTGCACAGCCTACAACATTTGGATTCATTGCAAAGTTTCCTGCATCTACAAGAAACTGGAACGGTGCAATATCAGCAATCTTTAAAAGCTGAAGTCCGAAAGTTCTTATAATCGTCCCGATTAAAAGAGATGCAAAAAGTCCCTGAGCCATTCCGCTCATGGCGTCGATTAAGTAGCGCTTAACATACTTATTCATATTTTTACCTGCCTGTTTTTATTTAGATGCAGTGCATCTAGAATGCTCTCCTGTATCCGATTTTTGCTTTAGCCTTGATATAAGGTGTATCGAGTATATTACATACACCAAACTGGCCCATAAATTCAAGAGTGCCGTTTGCAACAGGAACATCAATGAATGGAGTTATGTAAGTATTAAGTACATAATTTGTTGTTTTAAAATAAAATCCGTCAATGAGTTTTACAAAATCACCGTCTTCAATTGATCCGATTAAATGTGCGCCGATTGTAATGTTTGAATTTTTTGTAGAAGCTGCATCAGAGAAAACTGTAACGGCTGCACCGAGTGTATCTTCAAGGTAGAGAAAGTCACTTACAAATTCTTTTGGAATTGAGAATGCAGCAAGTCTTACTTTAACAGACTTTGTATAGATTCTAGGTTCAACAAGAATAGAAATATCTTTTCCTGCATCAAATACGGCACCTGAACCATTGTGTGTGAGTGATACATTCTGAATTCCACCCTGAATGAAAAGTGAAGAAGTGTAAGTACTGCCGAATAAAAGGCTCACACCGCCATGAAGATAAAGTGTGTCGATGAGGACGTATGCATCTGCATCATTTTTTATCGGAGTTCCGATTCCTCCGGAAATATCAATTGTTAAAAGATTTGTTACCCATGCGGTTCTTATATCAAAATTAAATTTGAGATCTGAATCATGAAGTGTATTAAAGTAAATGTTAAATCCAAGTGTTCCAGGAGCTTTTGCAAAATGCATCGTGTAAGAAAAACCTGCTCCTTCGTTATCATAAATCGGAACTCCGCATGAAAGGGTTGTAGCACTTTTAGTTAATAAGGAAGAAATAGGTTCAATTCCAAAATGGCGCTGAAGATATTCATCCTTTCCTGCAACTTCATAAGTTCCCATGTAAAAACCAAAGTAATTTTTAACATCCTCACTTGTCTTGATGAGCGTAAGGGAACATTCGTTCATGCGAAGAATTGCATCCTGGCCTTTAAATAGATTTCCTTCTGTCAGGTTTTTGCTTGCAAGGCCTAAGTTTGCCCTGAAAATACCCCAAGAGCCGAAATTAAGCTGAACTGCTGCAAAAGCGTTAAACGGAATGTCAAATTCAACATCATCATCTTTAAAAACTCCTGCAAAGCCCGAAGAACCTCCGGCCATGCCCGTAAAACCCGCATCAGCAAACGAAATGCCTGCAGTGAGTAAAAGAGATGCCAAAATTGAATAAAATTTCATTTTTTTCATGGTTAACCGCCTCTTATATGCTGAATTTGTCTATAAAAATCAGATTTAGATAAATTTACTCTTTAATTATCGGTTGATAAAGTACTTTACATGAATTTTATACAGAATTTTTTTTGTTTGACTTATGACGGAGAAAGTATATAATAATAAGATATGAGTGATTATCTGGATATTAACAACGAGGAACTTCTTAAGGATTTCTTCACTGAAGCAGAGCAGCAGGTAGAAAATCTTGAGAGCAACATCTTAGTCATCGAGAACGATCCTTTGAATCATGATGCCATTGATGAAATTTTCAGGGCAGCACATACACTCAAGGGTGGTTCAGCTACTGTAGAGTTTACAGAGCTTTCTACATTTACACATACTGTAGAAGATGTACTTGATGAACTTCGTTCTGACCGTTTACAAGTTACCGAACCCGTCGTCGACGTATTGCTTGATTCAATTGATACGATTAAAGCAATGCTTGAAGCTCGTGCGAATGGTTCAATTTATCAGGAAGATGTAAATTCTCTTACGAACCGCCTTAAGGCGTTTATTCCGGAGAAACAAGATAAAAAGAGTAAAAAATCTTCAGCACCAAAACAGGAAGCTCCTGCTCCAAAACCGGCAGCACCGAAGATGGCTGCTCCAAAAAGTGAACCGGCTGCACAGAAGGGATCTAAACCGGTTCTTTCAGATGATGAATATGCAGAACTTTCACAGGTTTGTGAAAATGGACAGAAGCTGTGGTGCGTTACAGTTCAGTTTGATGAATCAAATCCTATGAACTCAGTTGGAGGAATACAGGTATTCGCTGCCTTAAAAGCGTGCGGAAGTATTCTTAAAACGGTTCCTGATTTTGACGCACTTTATGAAGATGAATTTTATCCAACTGTTTATTACTATCTCGCATCAGCTTCTTCTGCAGAAGATATTGAAGATGTTTCATTCTTAAGTGATGTAACATTAAGTACAGATGCACAGATTGTTGAACCTGAAAGTGCAGCAAAAGAAGCAGAGTCTGAACCGGTAGTACAGTCTGCTCCTGTTGAACAGGAAGTCGAAGAGGAAGAAGAACAGGTAGAAGAGAAAGCTGTTGCAAAACCAGCTCCTGCAAAGGCAGCTCAGAAACAGGCGCCTGCAAGTGGAACTCACATTCAGCAGGGATCTGTATTGCGTGTTGATTCAAAACGCATCGATTATCTTCTTAACCTTGTATCAGAAACAGTTATTACAAAGGCTGCATTTAACCAGACTGCAAGCCAGATGAGTGATATACAGGTTCAGTTTCAGACAACAGATGCTGCATATCGTGAAAAAATCAGACGTATGTTTGATCAGCTTCCGCAGTATCTCGAAGAAATTCAGAGCGGTGTAAGTGTAAAAGAAATTAAAGCAAATATTTCTCAGGAATTTGGTGATGTCCTTAATTATTTTGATTCATTTGAATCTGCTTTAAAGAATCTTACAGTTAAGTTCCGTTCATCAACACAGAACCTTGGTAGAATTGCAAGTGAACTCCAGGAAGGTGTAATGAAAATCCGAATGGTTCCTATCAATCAGATTTTCAGCCGCTTCCCTCGCGTAGTTCGTGACCTTCAGCGTGATTTAAATAAAAAGATTAATCTTGTGATTGAAGGTGAAGATACAGAACTTGATAAAACAGTTATCGATGATCTTCTTGATCCGGTAATGCACTGTGTAAGAAACTCTGTTGACCATGGTATCGAAGAACCAAAGGTACGTCTTGCTGCAGGTAAACCGGAAGAAGGAACTCTTCTTCTTAAAGCATCTAATGAAGGAAACCAGATTATCATCGACATCGCAGATGATGGTGCCGGAATTGATGTAAAGAAGGTAAAAGAAAAAGCTGTTTCAAAGGGACTTATTCATCCAAACAAAATTCTTACAGATCAGGAAGCTTATGAGCTTATCTTTATGCCGGGATTCTCAACAGCGGACAAGATTTCAAATGTTTCCGGCCGTGGTGTAGGACTTGATGTTGTAAAGACGATGATTGAAAAACTTAATGGAACAGTTTCTGTTACAAGTGAAAAAGGAAAGGGAACAAAGTTCTCTATAAGGCTTCCGCTTACTCTTGCAATTATTCAGGGACTTCTTGTCCGCGTTGGAAGGGAAGTTTACTCAATTCCAATTGCGTCGGTTATTGAAAGTCAGCGAGTTAAACTCGAAGACATAAATACAATTGATAACTACGAAGTTCTTAATGTTCGAAACGAAGTAATCAGTATTCTTCGTCTTTCGAGACTGTTCAATATAAAAGATACTGTAAACAGTGAATATAGTTTTGTAGTTATTGTAGGTACAGAAGAAAAGAAAATCGGTGTTATGGTAGATTCTCTTATTGGAGAAGAAGACGTTGTAATTAAACCGCTTCGTGACCAGTTTACAAATTCTCCTGGAATTGCAGGTGCATCTGTACTTGGTGATGGTTCTGTATCTTTGATTATCGATGTTCGTCAGCTGCTTGAACTCGGTGTGCGTCAGGAATTAAGGGCACAGGAAGCTCATGCTGCTGAAAATGGACTATAAGAGAAGGGGATGAGTTTATGGAAAATGAATACACAGAAGCGCTTCAGCTAAACGATAATCTCAGCCTGGAAGAACAGTCAGAAGACAGAGAAAATGTCACTATTGTCGATTTTAAGATGGTAACTTTTTCGCTTGCCGGAAAAGATTATGCAATCGACATTATGCAGGTAAAAGAAATTGCGAAGACAGGACGTTTTACATATGTTCCTAATACATTGCCTTTCGTATTGGGTGTATACAATCTTCGTGGTGAAATTATTCCTATCATTGACTTGAGACTGTTTTTTAATATTGATGTTCCAGTAAGAAAAGATAACTCAGTAGAGAATATGCTGATTGTAAATGTAGGCGATCAGCTTTTTGGAGTTGTTGTAGATGCAATTGATAAGGTAGTTGGAATTCAGAAGAGTACGATTCAGCCGCCGCATCCTTTGTTTGGCGATATCAATATTAAATATATTTACGGTGTTGTTGAATGTCAAAAGCATCTTTATATTCTTCTTGATATTGAACGTATTTTCAGTTCAAGAATTTCTGCTAAAGATAAAGAAAGTGGAATTGATAATGTTTACATCAATACAACTGTTGAAGATATCGTTACAAGAGCAGCACCGGCAAAAGCAGCTGCTGTACCAGCTTCACAGACAGAAGAAGCTCCTGTAAAAGCAGAAGCTCCAAAACCAGAGCCGAAAGATTCGACTGATCAGGATTTTAAATTTATTGTAGAAGAATTAAAGAACTTAAAGAAATTCTATGTAACAGATATAAATGATTCATGGGTTAAATCCCGATTTGATCAGTGGATTGCAGAAAGAAAATCTTCAGGATCACAGCTTCAGAATGAAAAAGATGCTGATGATTTCCTGAGTCCTTTCTGGTCACCTTGCAATGGACAGTGGTGGACAAAGCAGTATGCTGATGAAATCTATAAACTGCTTCCTGATAACAATGCAAAACAGATTGTTGTCTGGAACCCTGGATGTGCAAAAGGATATGAATCTTATTCTTTGGCATGTATATTGAAAAAAAGATATCCGGATGCAAAGATCAGAATTTATGCACAGGATGTTGATTTGTTGAACATTTCAAATGCCCCTCTTGTGACAATTCCTGATACTTATGCGAATGACTGGTATGCTCCATACATTACAAGAAAAGTAACGGGTGAAGCAACCTTTACACAGGAAATAAAAGACATTATCATGTTTGAGTACCACGATTGTACAAATTCAAACAGCCTTCCAATGGTTGATATTGTGTTTGCGCGCGATGTTCTTTCTTTCCTTCCTGTAGAGGCTCAGAATATGGTTGTTGGTGATTTTGATGAAAAGCTTAAAGGTAATGGTATAATTATTCTTGGTGCCGGAGAATCACTTGGCAAAGGCTCTAATTGGGGTGAAAAGACTGTAGGGTCTTTAACCTATTTTAATAAACAATAAAGCATAAAGGAGTAAAGCATGAGAGTTGAGTATATTAACCCATTTGTTGAAACTTCGTACAGAGTGTTGAAAGAAGTTTTAGGCGATGCTGAAGTTAAAAGAGGAGACTTATATCTTAAGTCAACTGCAATGCCTGTAATGGGTGTAGCAGCTTTAGTAGGTTTAGCAGGCGATGTAGAAGGTCGAGTACTGTTTGATATGACATATGAAACAGCTTTGAATATTGCTTCTAAAATGAATGGTGAACAGCTTAAGGATTTTGACGATTTGGCAAAAGCTACAATCAGTGAATTGGCAAACTTGATTACTGCTCAGGCTGTAACAAAACTGCATGAGCTCGGATTTAAGTTTGATCTTACACCACCGGCATTGTTTGCAGGTGAGAAAATGGAAATTGCAGCTTTGGCAGGACAGTCAGAAAATGTTGAGGCACTTATTGTTCCTCTTATTACAGATTTCGGCAAGATTGAAGTTAACGTTGCAATAAGAGAAAGGGCATAATATAAAGGGAGATAAGTTATGAAAACAAAGCAGGATTTTCCTACAATTAACGAAAGACCACCAGAAGGAACTAAAGAAGATGGATCTAAATTCCGCGTTTTAGTTGTCGATGACTCAATTTTCGTTGCAAAACAGCTTGGACAGATTTTGTCGAGTGAAGGCTATGAAATTGTAGCAACAGCAGCTGATGGAAAAGAAGGCGTTGATAAATATAAAGAGCTTTGTCCAAATGTTGACATCGTAACAATGGATATTACAATGCCTCGTATGGACGGTATTACAGCTCTTGAACAGATTATGGCTTTTGATAAGAATGCAAAAGTTGTAATGGTAAGTGCTCTTGGAAAAGAAGAACTCGTAAAGAAATCTCTTTTGCTTGGTGCTAAAAACTATATCATCAAACCTCTTGATCGCAAAAAGGTTTTGGAACGCATCGGCGCTTCATTGAAATAGTCTTGTGCTGTAAGAGTGGACTCAAAAAACCTGCTATGGTTTTTTGAGATTCCAGTTAGTTTTAGGTCGCAGCACGATTGCGGCTTAAAACATTGCCTTCTTCTTTATCTATAAGCATATATCCGTGGTCGAAAGAAATTAAATCCACGCTTGTATCGCGGTTTCTTTTTAAATGATTTCTCAATCTGTGTATGCACAATCTCAGACTGTTTGGTGAAATCGCTTTTCCATTTTCAGATAGTATGCTGCATAGTTCTGTCATGGGAACATGTGAGTTTCTTTTTAAATACAGATACGATAAAAGAACTGTAAGTTTATGAGAAAGCCTGTTTTTAGAACGGAACTGTTTTACATATTCCGGGATAATATCTGAAACATAAATGTGTTCATTCTGAATAAAATTAAAACCATCAGAATAATAATCTGTAATCACGTTTGAATAATGCTGCTTGTAATATTCAATTTCGTTCTCATTGAGTGGAACGATGTATCTGAGATTTGAAGATTTGTAGGGCTTTGGCTGCTGTATTCCTGAAACGTAGGGAAAAATTCGAGGATCTTTAAGGGCTTCTTCCATGCTGTAGAGAATTGGTTCAATTCTGGAAAGGTTGTTAAAAAGTCCTGTACGTTTTAAACTGTAAAGCCAGAAAAGTCTTCGTTTGTCAGGAAGCGGGTACGGATGGTTGTAAAAGACTATGGGGAAAATCTTATTGTACTTCTTTAAAAGCAGATAAGGATCAAAGTTTTCATTCTGGTAGTACATATAATCCAGAAATAAAATGTCAGGTTCTAAATTGAAATCAAAAACAGTTTGTAAAAGGTTTGTGATGACAGGATAAATTTTGATTTCTACATCAGACTCCTGCAGTCTGTCGGCAATAAGCTGGCAGACGTCTGGTTGTCGGGTCAGAAAGTAGACAGTCATTTTTTTTTCTCTCTCTCAAATACTTTATATATATTTAAAAGTATAAGTTAAGTTTATGAATAACGCAATAAAAACCTGTGCAAAGGGGAAAATATTACAAAATTATGTTATTTTTTCTTTTTTTTGATTTTATGTGGAATTTTATAAAAAAATTCATTATATTCAATTTAAAACATGTGATTATCTTATAAGGGGATGAAAATGTCTAAAAAGGTTCCTGTTACAGTTCTCGCCGGATATCTTGGTGCCGGTAAAACAACTTTAATGAATCATATTCTTAACAATCAGAAAGGATATAAAGTTGCCGTTATAGTTAATGACATCGGAGAAGTAAACGTAGATGCCAGTTTAATTGCAAAAGAAGCAAATATTACAGATACATCAAGCCTTGTGGCACTTCAGAATGGATGCATCTGCTGTACTTTAAAGAGCGATATGGTTAATCAGATTGAAAAACTTATTGCAAGTGGAAAATTTGATTATATTCTTATTGAAGCAAGTGGTGTCTGTGAGCCTATGCCGATTGCACAGGCTTTGACGCAGATTGATAACGGGTACATTGACAGTGTAATTTCTGTAGTTGATGCCATGCGTCTTGCGACTGAATTTGACGAAGGAAATGCGCTCTTAAAAGAAAATATGGGTGAAGAAGATATTGAAAGTCTTCTTGTTCAGCAGATTGAATTCTGTAATACGCTTATCATAAATAAAGTTGATCTTGTAAATGAAGAGCAGCTAAAAAAAATCAGGGCGGTTGTAAAAAAGCTTCAGCCAAATGCAAAGTGTATTGAAACAGTAAAAGCGAATGTAGAAATTTCTGATATTCTTGGAAAGAATGAATTTGATTTCGAGAAGGTTTATACAAGTGCCGGCTGGGTTTCGGAATTGAACCGTCTTGATAACGAACACGATGACCGTGAGGATGATGAAGATGAGCACGAACATCATCATCATGACGACGATGATGAACATGAACACCACCACCATCACCATGACGATGATGAACACGAACACCACCATCACCATGACGATGATGAACATGAACATCACCACCACCATCATCACCATGAACATATTCACGAAGGTGAATCAGAAGATGAATACGGAATTGGTTCATTTGTATATTACAGAAGAGCATGTTTTGACCGTCAGAAACTTGATAAAGTTGCTGATCAGTGGCCTAAAAACATCATCCGTTCAAAGGGTGTAATGTGGTTTAATGATGAACCTGAAATGGCCTGGGTTTGGGAAACAACGGGCCGCCAGATTGTCGCAGGTTATTCTGGAGCATGGCTTGCCAGTGCGCCGGAATCTGAAAAGAAAAAAATTCTTGCTAATGAACCGGAAATTGCTAAGAACTGGGATCCTAAATACGGAGACCGTATGATTAAGATTGTAATTATCGGAACCCATCTGGATAAGGAAAAGATTTCTGCTTTAATTGATACAGCAATTACAGATGATCCTGCAGATTTATAGGATTTGTAAAAAAAAATAATTTTTTTGAGAAAAAAATTATAAAAAAACAATATTATATATATGTCATAGTTTATGACGTTCTTTAACTCTGGGTTTGACCGGTGTGCCTTTAGGCGCTCCGGTCATTTTTTTTCGGAGGTAAAGATGAAAGAAATAATAAGGAAAATTGTTGCTTTTGCAGTATTGCAAAGTTATTTTCTTGTGCTTGTCCCGGCACAGGAGCTGTTTTATGAAAGGGAAGATCGGTTTAACAGAGTTCAATATTATGAAGGCGAGGATGAACATAATTTTGATTTTGAAAATCCAGATGAGAGTCCAGAGTGGGAAAAGGATTTGATAAACGGAATTGACGGAGAAGTTGGTTCAAGTGATTTTTTAGTTTTTAAAAGTGAACTTTATAAAAAACTTTTACAGGCTAAAGAAGAGTTTTTAAAAAAGCGGTATGAAAAAACAGAAACGATTCTGTCAGATGGTGATGATGAAATTCAAAAAGAATGGAAGCAATGTGTTAAAAAAATTATCGATGAATTTCTTGAAGAAAACAGAATGGAAAATGGAGCAGAAAATGAAACTGTTTCTGATTTTTATTCGATGGAACGGGAAGTGTATAATTCAATGCTTAATTCGATTCTTTATGATCAGAAATCGCTTCGAAAGTATGCAGACAGGGATAGTGCATCTGTTATAGTCAATGAATTGATTAATGAAATTGAAAACGATACTTACGGAAATCTGTATCAGCTTTTTGATGAAACAAGGGTAAAAGCTGACAATGTAAATCCAAAAGACATTGAAGTTGAAGCCCAGAACTGGCTTAATGATTTTACAAAGCAGATAGAAGAGGGCCTTGAAAAATGGGATAATGCAGAAAGGGAGTTTCTGTCTGCAAGATTTGATTTTGAAAAAAATACACAACTTGAGTACGAAAAGCATCTTGAATCATGGATAAAAGCCTACGAACAGCTTAATGAAAGAAGAGAAAACTGGAATAAGGAAATCCAGGAGAAAATTCGTGAAGGAATGGAAATCTGGGACAATAAAAAAAATGAACTCGCTATGAAAATTCAGCTCAACATGGAGGAATATCAAAATGAATTATACGCAGAATACGGACAGAAAGAAGAAACACTGTGCACCACGTTCGAAGTATACAATCAGGCACGTGCACTTCTTAATACAGCCTCGGACAATATCAAGGAATGGACTGCAAAATGGGCAGACAGATATAACGGAGTGTATTCATATTGGAAGACAGAATATGCTGATTCTGACGAAACATTCGGAGAGCATGTAGAAAAGAAAGATTTGATGGAATTGCTTAAAGACGGAGTAGAAACAGATGAAATAATTGAAATAGCTGAACAGATAAAGGAACTTCGTACAAAATACAGAGAAACGGATTATAAATCAAAGTTTGATCCAAGTGGAATTCTTCTGGAAGGTCTTTCTGATATGGAAAAATGGCTTGGATCAATAATGTATTATTCTGGAATTGTATCAGATTCAATAAAGAGAATTGCCTCTACAGTAAAGACAGATGAAAATATTGATAATAATAAGCTTAAAGCTGAATATGAAAAAGCAGAATATGAAGAGGATTATCTTAAAGAAAAGCTTGAAATTGCAAAAGCTGTTTATCAATATTCACTAGATAAGACATCGGGAGTTGAAACACTTGAAAAGACAGAAATTAATTTAAAAGAATCTTTTGAAGAATATGAAAGACAGAGAGCAGAATATGAAGAACTTTCTGAGGGCTTTGAAGAAATTAAAGAAAAATATTATACGGCTAAATATAATTATGAAAATAAAAAAGAAAAAGTTAAACAGCTTCTGGAGCAGATCGAAAACCTTGAAAAAATATATAATCAACTTGTATTCGATGATAGATATGAAAGAGGTTCCTTATTAAAGGAAAATATTTTCTCGCTTATAAATTCAATAAATACATCCAGAAAAGACAGTAAAGAGACACAAAAAGTGATTCAAAAATATTTTGAAGCTTCAAGTTTTGCAGAATATAACAGGAAATATGAACAGTGTATAACGATGATAGAGACTCTGGAGAATGGAGGTTTTATTGAAAATGAATATATTCCGTCTGTTAAAGAGCTCGAAGATGCAATAGATGAAAAAAGTGCTTCTGGTGAGAATTATGAGGAAGAAAAGACTTTACTTGAAGCAAAACTGTCGTTAATTGAACAGATAAAAGAAAGTTTTGTAACGGAAACTTTAGAAAATGACAATAAAGCGAAACTGGCCATAAAGAATTCGATAGAAAAATGTTCTGATATTGAAACGTTGTTTAACGAGCTTGACGAAATTATTTCAGGATACTCCATGTCGGATTATCTTATAACAGGAATTAATATTTATAAAAACCAGCTTTTAAAAGAACTTGAACAGGATGAAAAAGAAAGTGATTTTAATGATTTTACCGGTAAAATTTCTGAAATTTTTGATGAAGAAGTAAAAATTAATAAAAATATTTTTAATCCTTCAGTTTATGCAAAACTGTTTACGACAGAGAATTTTGAATGCATAGATTTTAATAAATTTGATTTTAAAAAAAGATATGACGGTTTGCAGCTTGCTGAAGATGAAAACAGATTGTATCTTGTGCTGTTTTCTGATGAAAAAGAGTATGAAGAATTATTTGAAATCTTGTATTTAAATTTTAATGAGTATTGTGATTATAAAGGAAAATATGAAGGTTATATAGAAAATTGTATTTCGGTTCAAAATCAGATGGAAGATGTGAGAGCTGAATATAAAAAAGAAAATACAGAACTTAATTCAAATTCTAAAACAAGCCTTCTGTCAAAATTGAATCAGAGCATAAACGAATACAATGCCTTTCTGTCAAATATGGAAAATAAATATGACGAAGTAAAAAAAGCAGAATTGGAATATGAAAAATTCAGCAGGATAAAAGAATATGCAGAAAGTGTATATCTTCACATTTCTGATGCACAGAACAGTGAAGATGGACCTGAAAAAATTTATTTAAAAGCATTGTCTGAATATGAAAATGGAGTTGAAAAGGCCCGTCTGGCTTATGAAAAACTTAAAGGATCAGATAATTTGATTCAGGTAAATGATCTTTTACGTTCTTATGAAAAATCAGTAAAAGAATATACGAATGTCAGTGCAGCTTTATATCTTGTTCAGGAGAAAATTCAAAATCAGATTGAAGTTCTGTATAAAGCGCAGAATATGGAGACGCAGGCTATGCTTGGGCTTGTTAAAGAATATAATCAGGATTATTCGATAGATATGCGGGATTTCAGTGTTTCGGAGCTTTTAGAACGTTTTGTTGAATTTGAATGCGGTAGTGATGCAGATGGAAAATATACATACAGTATAGGTTTTCGTGATGCAAATTCAAATGAGCTTAATCTGAATGATGTGTATGATTTTATAAATAAAAGGACTGTAAAAACTTACGATGTGTATGACGGAATGAATGAATACTCAGAAAGTTTTTTTGGATGTGTAAATTTTCTTGAAGGCCTGGATAGAAAACCTTATGGAATTGATGATCTGTTACTTTCTGTGTGTTACTTGAAAATGTATGAATCTGGAAACGTGGATTTGTTTTTTGATGGAGAAGATCCGCGGGTTGACGGTAATTATTCTTTTCCTGTTGCTTCAGAACAGATGTTTGGCTTGAATTTTCCAGATGAATACAGAAAAGGACGGATAAATGCCGTAGAAAATGCCTACCATAAGGTGGTGAAAAATGGTGGTCTTGATGATATTGCAAGGTTTATTTTCTATTCTGAATTTAATCTTGATGACCGGTATCAGTTTAAGGACCGTGAAATAGACGCTGTTGCTACCAGGGCAATGGAATATGTAATTAATTCAATTCATGAAAAAGAAAGTGATTATCATAATCAGGGAGTGTTTTATTCAGCAAGCTCAGTGGCTCTTTTTGCACTTGGATGCCTTCCTTTTTGCAGATGGGCTGTCGCGGCAGGGGCTGCTGCAGCTGTTTCTGCGGCTTCGTGTTTTTCAAATTCAAATTCTCTGAAGGCGGTAAGAAAAGATGTCATTAAAATTCAGAAAGGTTATAAGGATGTTCTTGAAGAATATGAGGATGAAGCAGATTCAGCCTTGAAAAAGTATATTGCTTCAAAAAATCAGGTAAAAAATGAAAATGGTCTTCTGAATCTCTATCTTTTTGGAACTCAAAAAAAGGATTTTGTTTCCGGTTCTGATGAAAATGAAAATGGGGAAAAGAATGGAATTAATTATGATGATTTTTCGAAAAGCCTTAAGATTATTCTCAATTCGTATGGAATTTCAATACGAAAACAGCTTTTTACTGAGTGTTCTGATAAAAAAAGTATGAATAATGTTCTGGAAGCAATTTTGTGCATTTATGAAAACTGTCTTGAAAAAACTTCTGAAGCATTTGATGACCTTGATTTAAAAGTAAAGAGGCTGCGTGAAACTTCTGAGACGTGGAATGAAATAGAATATCAAAAAAGTCTGTTCAATATATATGTGACACAGATGATTAAGAATGCACCGGTTGATTATCAGAACAAAACAGAGGGTTATATTGCAGAAGGTTTTGAAAATGCCCTTATGTGTTATGAAAATATATTGAATGAAAATATTCTTAATCTTATTAATCAAAAAGCTTTTGAGTATGAACTTGTTCTTAAAGATTTTGATGACAGGATTGAACAGTGGGGAAATCAGATGAAACTTGCGCTTAACACAGGGGAATCTGAATGGAATAAAGCAGAAGAAAAGCTTAACATGCAGTTTAACGCATGGAATAAGTTATTTTCTAGAGAATATGATAATGCACAGAAAAAGTGGAATGAAGAGTATGAAGATTTTCTAAGTGAAAAAAATGAATGGATAGAAAAACAGTATGTGAAAGGTTCATTATCAGGAATTGAAAACTGTTCTTATGGGAAAGAGAAGATAAATGAGATATTGAAGACAGATATGAAAAATTCTTCCTCTTTTATTAATTTGCCTGATTCCGGTAAGTATGTAGATTCTCTTTTGTCAGATGCAGGATTTGATGAACTTATAAAATATACAGAAAGTCTCAATGATGCTTCTGACAAATATTCAAGAATTGCTGCTAAATGGAACAGACTTGATGCATCTGAATACGAAAAAACAGTATTGGTAAATTCAACTTTAGAGAAAATAGAAGATGAAATGAAAAGAAATGCTTCTGTTTATTCGATGTCTGTAGCAAAAAAGCAGATCGATGAAGAAATAAAAAATGTTTATGACGAAATTGAATCGCAGAACAGGGCATTTGAAAAGTGGGAGCTTGATCTTGTAAGAAAGGATGGATATACGGTCGGAGCTGAAATCTATCGCGATGCTGTAGTTGACTCAACTGTTTTTAACAATGTCATCAGAGAAAGACAGACTGTACATAGATATGAGTTTTTCAAATGTGCTTATCCTGCATTTTCTTTCTGGCTTGAAAATAACGGAAACGCAGATTCTGTTTTGATTTCGCAGATGATGCAGAAAAGTTTTGATCAGCTGAATGAATGGAAGATAAAAATCTTTGGAAGAAACGGCGGAAAAGGTGAGTTTGCTGTTCATGTTGGTGAACAGCCTGGATTGGGTGAGAATGTTCCTGTGGATGAAAATTATTTCAAAAATATTTCAAACAAAGGAAGTGGACAGCTGGGATTTATAATGTTAGATTTTATACAGAATTCAATTAGAAATCGTGAAGGTTATGCAGCTTTAGGTTCACCTCTATATGATAAAAAAATAACCCGCGACAATAAAATTCTGGGAATAACGCTTCCTACTTTGAGGCAGGCGACTCAGATAGCATTTGACATTGTTTCTCTTGCGACAGGTCAGACTTGGGTGGGTATGCTGGATGAATTATATTACGGAGCATTGGACTTGAGTTTTAAAACAAAAAGTTTTGAAGATGTTGCAAAAAGTGTAGGCAAAGCTGGAATAAGCATGGGAATTTCCAGCGCCGCATCTAAGTTTATCGAATCAGCAACTATTGCAGAGGGTTTCTTCTCAAAGACTGTTGAAAAGTCTGTCAGGGCTGCAGTTTCAAATTATGCAGGCTCTGTGGTTAATTCATATGTTGATGCGATGAGTTTTTCTGATGGTTTTTCAATTGATTTTGATAAGGCAAATAAAGTCTGGACTGACGGTTCTGTCCTTTTGAATGCAGCTGCTGCAGGGGCATGCTATTCAGTTTCGACTTTGACCAGGGAAGGATTGAACAGGCTGACTCTTGTTGACGGGCTTAATATGGAACTTGAATCAAGTGTATTTAATACAAAAGGAATTCAGAATTTGAATAAAACAATTTCCACGCTTGCTTCGAGTGCTGTTGAAAAAGCAATAACCGGTAAAACAACAATTAATATTTTAAATACATCAGACTTAGGCTTTGACCTTGGCGGCGGAAGCGTTGGACTTTTTTCCATTACATTTGATGATGACGGTATTACTGGTGCAATAAGTGAAAGCGGTTCACAAATTGGATTGAGACAGATAATTTCTGCTGCAGGAGGAATTTCGGATTCATTAAAGATTGCAGATGCCAAGTGGGATTCATATTCGGGAGATTACGAAAAGATTGCTACGCTTAACGGTATAAATGCTGCAGCTAAAAGCAAAAATTCTGATGCACTGATTGCTGCACGTGATGTCTGGAGTGGAAAAACTGATTTGACATATAAACAGATGGATGCACTCGGGATGTCTTCGAAAGATGACATTTATATAAACAGTAAATTTGTCGGTAATGATGTTTCGTCTGCACTGCAGATTGCATCGCTTTTAACTCATGAAAACGTTCATGTTGAACAGGAAAGAAACAATTTAAAGAAGGATGAGTTTGCAGCCCGACTTGCCGGATATGAAACATATTCAAATCTCTCTAAATTATATGAACTGACAGAAGACAGATTCATCGGAGAAAGCGATATTTCATTTTACTCTGAAGTTTTGGATACATTTGGGGAGGAGGGATTATTTTACTGTCTTTTTGAACAGAATTTGTTTGAAAAATCTGAAGATGAATATGAATATTATGCTTATAAAACAAATTCAACTGGAAAACACCAGACTGATGCAGAGAATGTAGTTGATCCATTGGGAGAATCCTTTACAAGAGATTTTGTAGACAGAATTAATGATTTCAAAATTGCTCAAGCTTATAAGAAATATATTAATGATCAGTATGATGCATATCTTTTGAATACAAAGCAGTTGGCAGAAAAAAGTGTTCATTTATCAAGAGAAGAATTCGAAAAAAATAATCTGGTAAAATATTCAACTTTTAAGGATTTTAAAACTGCATTGGAATCAGTAAGACTTGAAAAAAAAGGTTGTGATTTAGGTTTAAAAGATTATCTAATTAACAGGGAAGTGTATTACAGTTTGTCAGGATATGGATGTACTTTATCTGTTGCTGCGTATATGGCTTATAATGCAAATGGAACAGTTGTTTCTTTAAAAGAAGCGCAGGAAAGATGTATTAGCGCTGGTGCTATGACAGGTGAGTGCAAGCGCTTTTTAAATAAAGGAGAAAATTTCATTAAAGGTGTAAATGCGATTGCGCAGGAAGAAGTACTTGTCAGCTATAAATCTGCTTCAAAGGAAGATGAGATAAATCAAATGTATAACGAGCTTTCTGATTCTGGTGATGCTTTTTTCGCGCATGGAAGAGTATGTAACGGAGAACATTCTGTATTAATTAAAGATGTGCAGAATGATTATGATGAGATAGAGATACAAAAAGATGGAGTTTTAAAAACGATACGGAAATATAATTCTTTTGATGTTTTAAATCCATGGGGAAACGTAAATTCTAAGTTGGGCAGATTAAATTATTCAATCGAAGAATTTAAAAGAGTGGATTTTTATATATTGAATGAAAAATTTCGGAGGAAGGAGTAGATATGGTAGTAAGTAGAAAAGGTTTATTTGTTGTTGTATTAGCATTGATGACAAATCTAATGTATTCTCAAAAAACGGAGAAATTTATCTGTAATAGCAGCGGAATTGATGTATATGAAAAAGCAGATATAAAATCGAAAGTTGTTGTACATATCCCGTTTGGAGAATCTGTTGTAGTTTCAGAAAGAACTGATATAGAAGTACAGAACGAGGGTAAGGGATTCTGGTGGTTGAAAATCAGTTATAACAAAGTCAGTGGCTATGTATCAAGTAAATATCTTGTAAATTCATTTGAAACAGCATTGAAGGTACAGACAATTGAGGGTATATGGGTTCGAAATGACTGGAAGTCAAAAGATCTTCCTCCGGAAGGAGAATATCTATCTTTTGTTTATTCAGGGAGAAATGAGAAGCCTTTATTCATTGTTAATGAAGAGACAGAGTTTACCCCTGATACCGAAACTGAGTTCTCGATTTATGGTGGAGATATGGGGTTCTATTATCATGAAGAACACTATGTCTATAAGGATAAAACAATTTACTGCCATGTTGAGCATCGTAAAAGTGAAATTGAATATGATGAAGACGGAATTCCAACGGGCGATTCAATTACGATAGAAAAATATGAAAAGGATTATGTATATAAAAAAACTGATAAATAGTCTGTAATTAATATCAGATATTATTGAATATTATTACAGAAAATGCTATATTTCCTGCATAAATATACAATTTTATGCAGGAGAATAATATGGCAAAAGATAAGGTAATTCTTGCTTATTCAGGTGGCCTTGATACTACAGTTATCATCCCATGGCTCAAGGAAAATTATGATTATGATGTAATCGCAGTCTGCATCGACGTAGGACAGGGGGACGACTGGCCTGCAATTAAAGAACGTGCCCTTAAGACAGGTGCTTCTGCATGCTATGTTGTAGATGCACGCGAAGAATATATTACAGATTATATCTGGCCTGCAGTTAAGGCAAACGCAGTTTACGAAGATGAATATCTTTTAGGAACTTCGACAGCACGTCCTCTTATCGGTAAGATTTTAGTTGAATACGCACGCCAGGAAAAAGCAGTGGCTATCTGTCACGGAGCTACTGGAAAAGGAAATGATCAGGTTCGTTTTGAGCTTGCCATCAAAGCCTTTGCACCGGATCTTAAAGTAATTGCTGCATGGCGCGATGACAAATGGAATATGGACAGCCGCGAAGCAGAAATCAAATATCTTGAAGACCGCGGACTTGAAGTTCCGATGAAAAAAGACCAGTCATATTCACGCGATGAAAACATCTGGCACCTTTCTCACGAAGGCCTTGAACTTGAAAAAACAGAAAATGAACCTAACTACAAGCACATGCTTAAAAACACTGTAGTTCCAGAAGAAGCTCCGGATGAAGGTGAATATGTAACTATCGACTTTGAAAAAGGAATTCCTGTAGGGCTCAACGGTAAAAAGATGGGCGCTCTTGAACTTCTTACAGAACTTAATAAAATCGGCGGAAGAAACGGTGTCGGTCTTGTTGACATCTGTGAAAACCGCTGCGTTGGAATGAAAAGCCGCGGTGTTTATGAAACACCGGGTGGAGCAATCCTTTACTTTGCACACCGCATGATGGATCACATCTGTCTTGACCGTGAAACATATCACTACAAGCAGCAGCTTTCCATCCGCATGGGTGAACTTATCTATGACGGAAAATGGTTTACAACTTTAATGGATGCATGTATGGCATTTGTAGATAAGACTCAGGAAACTGTAACAGGATGGGCAAAGGTAAAACTCATCAAAGGTGCAATCAGAGCAGCAGGTTCAGCTTCTAAATACAGCCTTTACAATGAATCAATTGCATCATTTACAACCGGTGAACTTTACAACCACAAAGACGCACAGGGCTTTATCACACTGTTTGGTCTTCCTCTTAAAGTACGTGCCATGATGGAACAGCAGGTAGGCGAGGGCCAGGCAATTGCAGAAAGCAAGAGTCTTAAAAAACGTCCGACAGAGTAATGCATAAATAAAAAAATTAGGGCAGTGTAATTATGAGCGCTTTTTCTTCTGGTGAAGGTACAGAAAATAAAATGGGTGTAATGCCCATAAACAAACTCATTCTCAATATGTCGCTTCCGATGATGGTAAGCATGTTCGTTCAGGCGGCATATAATATATGCGACAGTATTTTCGTATCATGGATCAGCGAAGAAGCGCTTACAGCCGTTTCTCTTGCGTTCCCGTTTCAGATGCTCATGTTTTCTGTTTCTATCGGAACATGTGTCGGAGTAAACGCACTTCTTTCAATGCGCCTTGGTCAGAAAAATCAGGAGGCCGTAAATGCGACTGCCGCAAACGGTCTCTTTCTGGGCCTGTGCAATTACATTGCTTTCTTTTTCCTCGGACTTTTTGCGATAGAACCGTATCTTGCTTCCCAGACTTCAAATCCTGTCATCATCGAATACGGAAAACAGTATCTTCAAATCGTAATGTTTGCAGGCTTCGGCATTTTTATCGGAATCATGTTTGACCGTCTTCTTCAGTCGACCGGAAAAACATTCTATACGATGATTACACAGCTTATCGGTGCCGGAACAAACATTATTTTTGACCCGCTTTTGATTTTCGGAATCGGTCCGTTCCCTAAGCTGGGAATTGCAGGCGCTGCCATAGCAACTGTCGCAGGTCAGATACTTTCGATGATTTTTTCTATCATATTCAACTTCAGGGTAAATCACGAAGTTAAAATCTCATTTAAGGGCTTTAAACCTGATTCAACTATAATCGGACAGATTTACAAGGTTGGAGTGCCGTCAATCGTGCTCCAGGCCGTAGGTTCTTTTACTACTTACGGGATGAATTTGATTCTAAAGACTTTTACGGCTGTTGCAGATACCGCAATTGCCGTTTACGGAGTATATTTTAAGCTTAACAGCTTTGTTTTTATGCCTGTTTTCGGTCTTAATAACGGTGTTGTTCCTATTATTGCCTACAATTACGGGGCAAAAAACAAAAAACGCATTACAAAGACTGTAAAAAGCGCACTTATGCTGGCTGTAATGATTATGTCAGTCGGAATCCTCATTTTTGAGTTTTTTCCTCAGGGACTCCTATCGCTTTTTAAGGCATCTGACAGCATGCTCAAAATCGGTGTTCCGGCCCTGCGCATTATTGCTACAAGCTTTATAGGGGCTGCAATCGCCATCCCATTAGGCTCGGTTTTCCAGTCGCTCGGAAGCGCAGTATACTCTATGGTAGTTTCCATTGCCCGCCAGGTAGTGGTTTTACTGCCTGTAGCCTTCCTCTTTTCGCTTTCAAGAAACATTGACCTTGTATGGCTCTGTTTCCCGGTTGCTGAACTGGTTTCTGTGGCTCTTTCCGTATATTTTTACATACGTCTTTACAATAAGAAAATAAGGAATATCTAGTACTTTTCAAGCTTGAAAAACTCTCGACAACTATACTTTCTTTTGGTAAAATAGAAGAATAATGAAAAACTATATACTTGCGCCCTCTTTATTGTCTGCAGATTTCGCTGATCTTGGCAAGGCAATAAAAATGATTGAAGAAAAAAATGCCGGTCTGGTTCATATCGATGTTATGGATGGAAGTTTTGTTCCGGAGATTTCTTATGGTCAGCCTGTCGTAAAGTCTTTGCGGCCGCTCACGGATATTCCGTTTGATGTTCATCTTATGGTAAATAACCCTGAACGCCAGATAAAGAGTTTTGCTGAATCCGGTGCAGACTATATTACTTTTCATTATGAAGCGGCAGAAGATTGCGATAAAGTTATAGATCAAATTCATGCTTTAAATAAAAAAGCCGGAATTTCTATAAAACCTGCAACTTCGGTAAGCGAAATAGAAAATTATCTTTCTAAAGTTGAACTTGTTCTCGTAATGACAGTTGAACCAGGTTTCGGCGGACAGAAAATAATTATGGAATGTGTTGATAAGGTAAAGGAACTTGTAAAACTTCGCAGTCAAAAGAATTTGAATTTTAAAATTTCAGTAGACGGCGGTGTAAACGAAAATACGATACAGAATGTAATCGAGGCTGGAACAGATGTAATTGTATCTGGGTCTGCATTTTTTTCGGGAAGGTTATCATGATTATAAGCGGAAAGAAAATTGGAGTTATAGCACTTAGTTTTATTTTGTCTGCAGGCAGTTTGTTCTCACAGGTATTTGATGCAGATAAAGTAAGTTCATCAAATACTATGTCGCAGCAGTCTGGAGAAATCTTTGCTGATGCACTTAATGCTTATAAAAATTACGAATGGAACAATTCAATTTTCCTTTTTAAAAAGCTTCATGCAAATCCGGAAAATATAACTCCAGAATCAATGTACATTCTTATCATGGCTCAGACATATGCGGGAAGATATAAGCAGGCAGCAGATGACTGTTCATTCTTTCTTAAGAATTTTCCCAACAGCCAGTATGCACAGCTTGTTATTTATCAGAAAGGAAAGAATTTATATCAGACAGGTGATTATGAAAAGTCAATCATCACTCTAAGTGATTTCTGTCACGCATATCCGACTCATCAGCTTTACGCTGCATCGCTTTTCTGGATTGCAGAGAGTTTTTTTGCTACTTACAATTTTGACAGCGCAAAACCTCTTTATGAAAGAATTGTCGCAGAGTTTCCTGAAGATTTAAAGGCAAAAGATGCAAAATATCGTCTTGATATAATTGCACAGCGTGGTCGTGAAGAAAAACTTCTTTATCTTTTAAAACAGACTGGAGAAGATTATCTTTCTTCTAAAGAAGCATACGAAAAATCTTTAAAATATTATAACGCAGAAAGTTCTTTTGATGTAAACAATCAGCTTAAAGAGCTCCGTCAAAAAAACGAAAGCCTTGATGCAGATTTAACTTCTGAAAGAAACCGTTCTGCAGAACTCGAAGCAAGAATTAAAGTTTATGAAAATGAACTTACAGATAACATCAGACTTTTAAAAGAACGTGCTAAAGAAGCCGGTGATATTATTAACAGTGAGAGTACAGATGATGAATAAAAAGATATTTTCAGTTATTTCGATTTTCCTTTTTTCTGTGTGTCTGTTTGCTCAGAGTAAAAAAGACGGTTATGTTTTGCAGGGGAAAAATGTTATTGTTGAATATGTTCCCTATAATGGCGGTGTTATTTACTATTATACAGATCCAAATGACAGGGCATATTCAAAGGCTGCTGTAATAGATACTGTTGATTATGCAAATTCAACTTTTATTGCGGTTTCAATCGATAAAAAAACTTACAACTTGCATAACTCAAGCGGAATAACATATTCTTATACAAATGACGGTAAAACACTTACGGTTATTTATCAGATTAAAAAGCTTATAGAACTTTCGGTTCATTATACTGTAAGTAATAAAAATGTTCTTACAGTTTCATATTCAGTAAAGAATATTGATTCAAAGAATCATACAGTAATGTTAAAGTCAATTTTTGATACTGTACTTGAGGAATTTAACGGTGGATTTTATTCTACAGATGCAAAGAAAAAACTTAAGTCTGAATATATTATTTCGGATTTTGAAAAACACGGATTTGTAGATTCTTCAAACGGTGTCCTTTCTGTAAGGTTTTTACTTGATGAAAACTTTTCTAAATATGCATATAAAGTAGTCATTGCAGCAAAACCTTATTTTGAGTCTGATATTTTTGAAGGCCGTTTTGTAGAAGGAAGGGGATTTAATACTGTTTTGAGTTATAATAACTCTGCAATAGGTTTTTTCTTTAAGACTTTAAAGCTTAATCCGGGTGATGAGAAAACATTCGTTCAGAAAATGCTTTTTGCAAAGACGGAGTTTGTTGTTCCTGAAGAATTTGATGACGATAGTGATAAGAATCTTTATGATGAAGGTGAAAACAAAACATCGACTGTTGTAAATGATTTTGTTCCTGCTGATAATGCAGAAGATTTTAAGCCATCTGTTATAGAAACGGAACCTGAAACAGAAACTGTAGAAAATGCTGTTGAAAATCTAGCTGTTGATATATCAGAAGATTCTGTTACAGTGCAGAAGCCTTCAAAGCCAAAGGTTAATAAAAAAGAGATTCAGAAGATAATCGATAGAATTAATGAAATTGAAGATGACGGTTCTAATACGAGCCGTGAAGAAGTTATACAGCTTCAGATTGAATTAGACAGATTACTGAATCAGGTTAAATAAAAAAGGTTTACTGGAAAATGAATGTCAGTACAATAGATACAGCTAAACGTCTCATGGCCCGTCGTGATTTTGGAAGTGCAATAAAACTTCTTCAGAGTAAGGCGGAAGTTTATGAAGCAAGTTTTGATTACTATTGTACTCTTGGAATTGCATGCCTTTATATAGGAGATTCTGGGGCTGCAAATTATAACTTTGAGCTTGCAAGAAAAATAAAACTTCAGGATTCAAATCTTCTTTTAGGTCAGGCGGCAATTTTTCTTCGCCGTGGAGAAACTGACAGAGCGGTTCAGTATTATCTTGATATTCAGGTATTTGATCCGCAGAATCCTATTGCAAAGGATGCTCTTGAATTTATACGAACAAAAGGTGATTATGAAACCATCTGTAAGTGGGCAGATTCTGGAAAGCTTGAACAGTTTTATCCGCCACTTGAATTTAATCCGAAGATAATCGGTTTTGTTGCATGTGCTGTTGCTCTTGGAATTATTTTTGGAATTGCTTTTGTAAATATTTTTACTGTTAAGAATGTTTATCAGGGTAAGCGAGGGGATTTGTCTGAACTTGCTCTTACAGCTGAAGAAGAAAAAAGTCCTCAGGAAAAAGATATTTCTAAAAATCTGGTAAAATATATTTTATCTGACAGGGAAATTAAAACATCGTATAGAAAAGCTGCAGAATATTTTCACAGTTATAATGATAACGCAGCACAGGTAGAGATAAACAGAATTTTAAATTCGAATGCTTCAACTGGAATCAGACAGAAAGCCAGACTTCTTATGGATTATCTTCAGGAACCGACTTTTGATTCGCTTAAAGATAATTATGAAATCGCTGCTGTAAAAGAAGCACCGGAACTTTATCTTGACTGCTTCGTAGACTGGTCAGGTCGTGTTGCTAATCTGGTTCAGTCTGAAAATAATATGGAATTTACACTTTTGGTCGGATACGAGGATCAGAAAAATGTTTCTGGTACCGTGATTGTAAAGTTAAATTATATTCCTAATCCGGAACTTGATACTACCAAGCCTGTAAGAATTCTTGGAAGAATAAGTCTGGATGGAGACAAAATTTACTTAAGGGGAAAATCAGTTTATCAGAATATAAATAATTAATTTTATTTATTGCAAATAATTTTTTGAAAAAACTGTATTAATAGGGTGGAGGTAAATATATGGCAAAGAAGGAAGTTGATTTACAGGAAAAACTCCAGGCATTGGAAGCTGTAAGACTTCAGATTGACAAACAGTTTGGCCAGGGTTCGTTGATGAAGCTTGGTACACATTCGAACGCAGAAGGAATAGAAGTTATTCCGTCCGGTTCAATACTGCTTGATGAAGCACTTGGAATCGGTGGTTATCCAAAAGGAAGAATCATCGAAATGTATGGACCTGAAAGTTCAGGTAAGACAACACTTGCGCTTCATGCAATTGCAGAAAGCCAGAAACTTGGCGGTATTGCTGCTTTTATTGATGCAGAACATGCTCTTGATCCGCAGTATGCTAAATCGCTGGGTGTTAATATTGACGATTTATATGTTTCACAGCCGGACACAGGTGAACAGGCATTGGAAATCTGTGAAAGTCTTGTAAGAAGCGGTGCTGTTGATATAATCGTTGTTGACTCGGTTGCAGCTCTTACTCCACAGGCTGAAATTGAAGGAGAGATGGGTGACTCTCACATGGGTCTTCAGGCTCGCCTTATGAGTCAGGCTTTAAGAAAATTGACTGCTGTAATCGGCAAGTCAAATTGTATTGTTGTGTTTATCAACCAGATCCGTATGAAGATCGGTGTTATGTTCGGAAATCCGGAAACGACAACAGGTGGAAATGCTCTTAAATTCTATTCATCTGTTCGTCTTGAAATCCGCCGTGTTGAATCTATTGATTCAAAGACATCAGAAGATGCTGTCGGAAACCGTGTACGTGTTAAGGTTGTAAAGAATAAGGTTGCTCCACCTTTTAGAAAATGTGAGCTTGATATTTATTTTGGAAAAGGTATTTCATGGTCAGCAAGTCTTCTTGATTCAGCTGTTAAACATGGAATTATCGATAAAAAAGGCGCATGGTTCACCTGCGGCGAAGAAAAAGTCGGACAGGGAAAAGAAAATGCTGTTGCATTTATAGAATCAAATCCTGAATTTGCTGCCAGAGTAGAAAAACAGATCAGGGAAATTGTTTTCCCTAATCAGAAAATCGAGGCTAAGGCAGAACCACAGAAAAAGGCAAAGGCTGCTGACAAAGATTCGTCTGCAAAAGAAGAAAAAGCAGCTGAACTGTTTTAATTCAGGAGTTGTTTTAAATTGAGCTGTGTTGTACTGGGACTTGGATCAAACCGGAGTTATAATGGAATTGATTCAATGAGTCTTTTAAGGATTGCGGTAGACCGGTTAAATGAAGTAATGGATAACATTACAGTTTCTTCGGTTTATCGGACAAAACCAATGTATGTCGAAAATCAGGACGACTTTTACAATATGGTTTTGATGGGTGACATTCACTCAGAATATGATCCTGAAAAGCTTCTCAAGTACATACACGGGCTCGAAGGTTTTTTGGGTAGGGACCGTAAAAAAGAGCTTCGTTTTGGACCGCGAACCATGGATATCGACATTGAATTTTTCGGTGACCTGGATGTAAATCTGCCGGATTTGGAAATTCCGCATCCCAGAATTACTGAGAGGGCGTTTGTACTGCAGCCGCTGCTTGAGATTTTACCGAAATGTGCCGATGCTAAGAAAGGAGAAAAATTAAAAAAAATTGAACGTGTAAAGTTAGATGCCGGTGGTGTAGAACTTTATATGGATTCAAAAAAGTTTCTTCTTTTAAAGGTAGAAAAAGAGGTTCAAAATGGCGACAGAAACACAGGAAGCAGTTAAAACAACCCGAACTTTTCATGCGGGACAATTTGATGGTCCGCTTGATTTACTTTGGACATTGATTCGTGAAAGTAAAGTAAATATTTATGATATTCCAATTTCACAGATAACCGAGCAGTATCTTGATTATCTTGAAAGTATAAAAGAAACAGATTTGCAGGATTTGTCGGAATTTTACAGTTGGGCAGCAAAACTGGTTTTGATTAAAAGCCGTATGCTCCTTCCGGTTGAAATCGATTACGATGATGAAGATAAAGAAGATCCGAGAGCAGAACTTGTAGAAAGACTTATTGAATATCAGAAGTTTAAAAAGCTTTCAGAATTAATGGAAGAGAAAGAAGACGAATCTGAATGGAGTTTCGAACGTAAAAAAATTCAGCGTGTACTTCCTTTTGAAGACGAAGAGTCTCAGTGGGAGAGGGTGGATACATGGGAATTGCTTCAGCAGATGCAGAAGATTTTCAAGAATATGGTTTCTCAGTATTCGAATGAAAAGATTCTTAATATGTATGAAGAGATTTCTGTTAATGAAAAGATAACTTTGATGAATGAGTTTCTTGAGAATAATGGTGAATGTATGTTTACTGATTTGATTACTCGCCGCGGAAACGAGATGGATGTAATCTGTGCCTTTATGGCGATTCTTGAAGCAGTAAAGTTTAAGATGGCTTGCATTTATCAGAGTAAACTTTTTGGAGACATTAAGATAAGAAAGTTTGAAGCTGCATAAATTTTGCTTGATGGTATGGTATAAAAATGGAATTTGAAAAAGAGAGTGCATTAATTGAGGCGATTTTATTTTTAGAGAGCGAACCGATGACAGAAAAATCTCTTTCTGCCGTTGCATTGCTTTCGGAAGAAGTTGTTGCTAAATGCATTGAGGTCTTAAAAGAAAAATATAAAAATGATAATTCTGGTGTTGAACTTGAGTTTATTACAGGTGGTTGGGCACTTGTTCCTAAAAAAGATATCTGGGATGTTTTAAAAGAACGTTATGGAAATAAAAACGAAGGAAAACTCAGCCGTTCGGCAATGGAGACTCTTTCGATTATTGCTTATTCACAGCCGATTACTCGTGCAGAGATAGAAGCGATCAGGGGAGTTTCTGCAGATAATATGATACGCCTTCTTGTGGAAAGAAATCTTATAAAAGAAGTTGGGAAAAAAGACATTCCTGGTAAACCGGTTCAATTCGGAACAACAAAAGATTTCTTGAAATTCTTCAGGTTGAACAGTATTGCGGATTTGCCAAAACTGGATCAGGAAGAAGAGGAGAGATTCGAACTTGCCCGATAATAAAGAAATCAGATTGCAGGCTTTTCTTGCACACTGCGGTGTTGCAAGCCGCCGTGCTTCTGAAAAAATAATTCTTGATCAGAGGGTTTGTGTAAACGGTGTAACTGTTACTGAACTTGGAACAAAAGTTAAAGAAACAGATGTTGTTACGGTTGACGGTAAAACTGTCGCTCTTGAAGAAAATAAAAGATATGTTCTTTTAAATAAGCCGGCTGGGTTTGTTTGTTCTTCGAATGATGAAAAAGGACGCGACAATGCTGTTGATTTGTTGAAAAAAGATTATACAGAACGACTTTATAATGTAGGTCGCCTTGATATGTTTTCGAGCGGCTTGATTATTTTTACCAATGACGGTGATTTTGCTGCTAAACTTTCACATCCTTCCAGCGAATTAGAAAAGGAATATATAGTAGATTCAAGCTTACCGCTTCCAAGAGGACTTGCAGAAGATTTTATGCACGGTATAAGAATTGATGGAGTCTTTTACAAGTGTCGTGCAGCAAAAGAATTAAATTCACACCGTATGCAGATTGTTCTTATTGAAGGTAAAAACAGGGAAATACGGCGTGTTTTTGAATCGAGAAATGTTGCAGTTAAACGACTGGTAAGGGTAAGGATTGGAAATATCGAAATGAATAAACTTCCTCCGGGAGAACACAGGGATTTAACGGAAGAAGAAATAAAAGGACTTCTTGCGCTTTGTATAAACAGGGCAAGGGACTAAAGAGGTTTTATATGGTAATTGCAATTGATGGACCTGCAGGAACAGGAAAAAGTACGGTAGCTTCTATAATTGCTCAGAAGCTTAACATTACGTTTCTTAACAGCGGAAGTTTTTACCGCGCATTGACTCTTGCTCTTTTAGAGGCAGGAATCGATATTAAGAATCCAGAGGCTGTAATTGAGTTCTGTAAAAAGCAGAAAATGGATTATGTAAATTCCCACTTGATCCTTAATGGAGTAGATGTAGAAAGCCGTCTTCATGAAGATCAGGTTAGTGCCAATGCTTCTCCTGTATCTGCTATTCCGGAAGTTCGCCATATTGTAAACGATAGACTTCATGAAATTGTTAAATCGCTGAGTATTGTCTGCGAGGGGCGTGATATGACTACGGTCGTATTCCCGGATGCAGAATATAAGTTTTATCTGGATGCATCTATTGATGTTCAGGCTGAACGGAGATTTAAGCAGGGTGTAAGCAATCTTTCGCTTGAAGAAATCAAGGCAGCCATTATTAAACGTGATGAAATGGATAAAAATAAGGTAGAGGGATCGCTTAAAATCGCACCGGATGCTACATATATTGATACATCGGACTTGACCATAGAAAAGGTTTGTGAGATAATTATAAGCAAAATTCACCAATAAAAAAGGGTAAAAAATGGAAAAGATGGAAGTGGAAAAGGAAGAAGCCCAGAACTCCAAGGGTAACATCCAGACACAATTAGAAGAATCTCTCAATAATCTTAAACCGCTTGAAGACGGCCAGCTTGTTGATGGAATCGTCGTTCAGGTTTCAAGTGAATATGTATTCCTTGATATAGGTTACAAATCGGAGGGAAAGATTCCCGTAGCGGAGTTCGCAGATAATCTGCCGAAAGTCGGGGAAACGGTAACAGTAGTTCTTCTTAGAAAAGATGGTAGAAACGGTCCTGAAGTTTCTAAAGCAAAAGCAGATGCAAAGCAGATGTGGAAAGACGTTCGCAAAGCATTTGATGAAAAGACTGCAATCGATGGAAAGATTGAGAAGGTTGTTAAAGGCGGTTATGATGTTAACCTCGGTGGCGACATTCATGCATTCCTTCCTATCAGTCAGTCAGACAGTTCGAAGGTTGAAAAACCTGAATCGCTGATTGGGCTTAAGGGCAAATTTTATATAGAGCGCTTGTATTCAGATAATAAGGCTAACGTTGTTGTTAACCGAAGAAAGTATCTTGAAGAATCTATGAATGAAGCGCGCAATAAGTTCTTCGAAACAGTTCAGATTGGTGATACTGTTAAGGGAACTGTAAAGAGCTTTACAAGTTTTGGAGCTTTTATTGATCTTGGTGGTTTTGATGGACTTCTTCATATCAATGATATGAGCTGGGGTCACGTAACTCGTCCAAAAGATTTTGTAAAAAAAGGTCAGGAAATCGAACTTAAGGTTATCCGCCTTGATGCTCAGGATAAGAGAATTAACCTTTCTCTTAAACATTTCTCAGAAGATCCTTGGATGCATTTTGAAGAAAATTATCATGTAAATGATATTGTAAAGGGAAAAGTAACAAAGCTTACAGACTTTGGAGCGTTTATTGAACTTGAAGAAGGAATTGAAGGTCTTGCTCATATTTCTGAGTTCTCATGGACAAAGAAAATCAATAAGCCTTCTGATATGGTAAAAATTGGTGACGAACTTGAATGCATGATCTTAGGTTATGATATTCAGGCTGGCCGCGTATCACTTGGTCTTAAACAGGTTACTGCAAATCCTTGGGATACAATTACAGAAAAATATCCTGTTGAAAAGAAGATTCACGGAAAAGTTGTTAAGCTTACTAATTCCGGAGCATTCGTTGCACTTGAAGACGGTATTGACGGATTCCTTCATGCAGATGATATTTCATGGACAAAGAAACTTAAACACCCTGGAAGTGAACTTGCAGTTGGACAGGAAGTAGATGCACTTGTTATCGAAAATGATCCACAGCAGCACAGAATTCGCCTTGGAATTAAACAGCTTACTGATAATCCATGGGCAGAATTTGCAAAAGAACATAAACCTGGTTCTACCCTTGAAGGTGAAATTACTTCTATCACAGACTTTGGTATTTTTGTTAAAGTAGATGGAGATATTGAAGGTCTTGTTAACAAAGCAAATGTAAGCGATGACAAAGATGTTCCATTTGCAGAAGCTGTTGCTAAATACAAAGTAGGCGATAAGATTAATGTTTACGTTGTAGAAGTAAATCAGGATAAGGAGAAAGTTGCTTTCTCTATTAAAGAATTTAAAAAGAAAATGCAGCGAGATGAAATCTCTCAGTATATGGAATCTAGTAATGGTGATGATGGTGCATATACTTTAGGAGATGCTCTTAACGCACAGAAAAAATAATTAACTTCGATGAGTGATATAGATTTTATTACATCTGATAAACTTAAAACACTCATCGATATTAATGTCAGAATAAACTCAAGTTATTCTGATGTTGATGCATTGATGGTTTATATTCTTGAATCAGCAATGCAATTAGTAGAATGCGAATCGTCTTCATTGTTACTTGTTAATGATGATGATGGTTCGCTTTCTTTTGCTGTAGCACTTGGGCCAAAAGGTGCAGATGCAAAAAACATTCCTGTTGATAAAAGAAGCATTGCCGGTTGGGTTGTTCAAAACAATAAGCCGCTCGTTATTAATAATGTTGCAGAAGATCCTCGTTTTTTTACAGATGTTCAGATTAAGACAGGATATGTAAGTCACACAATGATTGCAATTCCGATGTGTGTAGATAATAAATGCATCGGTGTAATCGAACTTATAAACAAATCAGAAAACAGGTATTTTGATGATAACGATTTGAAACTTCTGCAGCTTTTATGTATGCACGCAGGAATCGCTTATCAGAACGCCGCTCGTTTTAAGAATGTAAATGATCAGATTAAATCGCTTCAGTATACCATTTCTGAAAGTGAGACATATCATTCGTTTGTTGCAAAAAGTTCTGTAATAATGGACTTGCTTCATATTGTTGAAGAGGCTGCAAAGACAACTTCTTCTGTTCTGATTACAGGAGAAAGCGGTGTAGGAAAAGAACTTTTTGCTGAACAGCTTCATATAAAAAGTCCAAGACGTGACAAACCCTTTGTAAGGGTAAACTGTGCTGCTCTTGCGCCGAGCCTTCTCGAAAGTGAACTTTTCGGTCATGTAAAAGGTGCTTTTACTGATGCCTCGGCAAACAGAAAAGGCCGCTTTGAAATGGCAGATGGCGGTACATTGTTTCTTGATGAAATCGGAGAGCTTCCGATTGAGCTGCAGGCTAAGTTACTTCGTGTTATTCAGGAAAAGTCATTTGAAAGGGTTGGCTCTTCAGAAACAATCAATGTCGATGTAAGAATTGTAGCGGCTACAAATAAGGATCTTGAGCAGAATGTAAAGGAAGGAAAATTTAGAAACGATTTGTATTACAGATTGAATGTCGTTCCTTTGAGAATTCCACCTTTGAGAAGCAGAAAGGAAGATATTGAACCTCTCGCAGTTTTCTTTCTTAACAGGTTCAGTTCAGAGACAAAAAAGAAATTTGACAGTTTTGAAAAAGAGGCTATGGAAGTACTTTACAACTATTCATGGCCCGGAAATATACGCGAACTTGAAAATACAATAGAACGGGCATGTGTTCTGGGTACTCCGCCTCTTATCAAAAAGGCAGATCTCAGACTTAATTCTGCAGAAAATGACAAAGAAAATGTCAAAAATGATAGATTTTCTGGCACGGTTTCTGATATAATGAATGGTAATGATTTATCGCTCAAAACAGCCTTAAATGCATTCAAAAAAGAATATGTCAAAAAAATTCTTGAAATGACTGATTATCATCAGACGAAAGCAGCAGGACTTTTAGGAATTCAACGAACCTATCTTGCGCGTCTTTTAAATGAATTAGGAATTAGAGAAAAATAAAATGCGACAAACAACGCAGTTTGGGAGTAAAAAAAATGGCAAAAAAAGAAGTTGAAAAAAAACAGAAAAAAGAAACAGTATCTGAAAAACTCGGAAGCTTTATTGCTAAGTACAGAGTCGCTGTTTTAAGTGTGATTGTAGCATGTGTAGTTGTAGTTGTTGGATTTACGGTTTATATGAACGCTGCAAGAACAAAAAATGCACAGATGCTTGAGCAGATTGAAAAGATTGAGTTTGCTTTGAAAAAAGGTACGGCAGGTCTTTCGGATGAAGATTTAGTGCCTTACTATGATTCAGCACTTAAAGGACTTTCTGCATATACAGAAAAAGGTGGCATCGTTGGTGCTCGTGCTGACATTCTTGCTGGAGAAGTATATCTTAGAAAAAAATCTTTTGCTGATGCAAAGGATATGTATTTTGCTGCTGCAAAAAAAATAAAGAATACTTATCTTGAGCCTATCTGTTATTTTAATGCAGCTGTTGCATATGAAGAATTAAATGAATTGGACAAAGCAATTGAATGTTATGAAAAGGCTTTGAATAATCAGGATTTTGGTGATCCGACACATGCATTGTTCTCAATTGGAAGAATTAAACAGACAAAGGGTGATTATGTTGGCGCAAAAGAAGCTTATGAAAAAGTAATTGAAAAGGGTGGAGCTTCTGATTCATTTGCCAATGTTGCAAAATCTTGTATTCTTCAGATGCAGATTGACGGAAAAGTTGAATAAGATATAAAATGTCTATATGGTGGGTATCAGTCTAAAGAAAAAAGTTATATCGGTATGCTCGGTAGTTTTTTTTATGTGTGGTGTGCTGTCATCATGCGGACTTGATACCTTCTATGTTATTTACCCACCTACACACGTAACGCACAGCCCTGCATTAATAAATGATGATGGTTCAAATAACTATGTAGAATTCTACACTAATGAAAACCAGGCTCAGCTTCCTTCGGATTTCTATTTTGCAGGAACTTCTGTTTATTATAAGATTTATTCTGATTCATCTAAAATGGAACAGTTTAAAAGTCAGATTGATTCATTGAATAATTCTTCAAATTATAGCAGTGCCGCAGATAAAATCTTTTCTACAGGCTATACAATTTTGAAATATGCTGCTTCTGGCGATGCTCATGCTAAAGAATTGACTATTGCACCGATTGGATCATCTCAGCTTGTGTATATCAGACTGTCAGATTACAACGAAATATCTGATTTAAATCCTACTGAAATTTTTAAAGATCACATAAGTATATCTGGAACGACTATAGGTTCTCCAAGGCGTTCTGTTGGGGATACGCTTACATTTAATTTTGGAAGAAGCAACAGATCTGAATTTTCTGCGACATGTAGAATTCCAAATTCTGGGGAAGCAGATTATGCAGACTCTTCTACATCAGCTGAATTATATTATATAGATTTGTATGCACTGGCATCTGGCCATGACACCACTTTTACTCCTTATTATTCTAAAGTCCTTCATTTAGGATATCTCAAAGTTAGAGTTCCAAGTGAAACAAACTGGTAGTGTCAGTTTTCTTATAAGGTATCTGATATAATAATATTTCTGTAGTGTATTGATTTTTATTCCGTTTTCATATAATATATTTTCATCGGCCCTTTAGCTCAGCTGGATAGAGCACTTGCCTTCTAAGCAAGTTGTCGACAGTTCGATTCTGCCAAGGGTCATTTTTTTTTGAAAAATATATGATATACCACTTGAAACAAGTCTTGTAATTTGGTATATTAGTATAACATTTTACGGGATGTAGCGCAGTTGGTAGCGCGTCTGGTTTGGGACCAGAATGTCGCAGGTTCAAGTCCTGTCATCCCGATTAAAAAGATCGGTTATAAATTGAAAGATTCTTTAGAGAAAATGGTCAGCTGGATTCCTTCGCTTTTAGATGGAGCAAAGCTGACTATTTTTTTGACCCTTTCTTCTGTGAGTGCAGGACTCGTAATTGCAGTTTTTCTTGCACTCGGGAAAATTTCCAAAAACAAAATCCTTAACAAAATATGTTCATTCTATATTTTCTTTTTCCGGGGAACTCCGCTTCTTCTCCAGCTTTATTTTATATGGTATGAGCTTCCTAAAATCTGCGGATTTTTTACCCTTTCAAACAGGTTTTTTGCTGCTTTTTTGACGTTCAGTTTGAACTCAAGTGCATATCTGGCAGAAGTGGTAAGGGCTGCGATTGTTTCCATTGATAAAGGACAGTTTGAAGCATCACGTTCCCTTGGATTAAATTATTTTCAGACTATGTTTACTGTAATAATTCCACAGGCGATTGCGAGACTTCTTCCACCTGTTTCAAATGAATTTATTCTTGTTTTAAAAGATGCGTCTCTGGTTTCTCTGATTGCACTCAAGGATATTACAAAGATAACTCAGAATATAGCATCAAGTTCGTCATCAAGTCTTGTTTATATTCCTGCTGCTGTAATTTATCTTGTAATCACTGCCTTTTTCAGCAGGTCATTCCGTACTCTTGAAAATAAATTCAGTAAAAAATCTTATTTGTAGTTTTTTCGTAAAGGAATCTTACATCCTCTTCTTTTATTGAAGTATAACGGCATACAGCTGTTTTAAATGTCTGTTCATCGTTTTCGTATATTGCTTCGACCATACACGTTACAAAAAGCTTTCTCGTTTTTACAGCCGGGGTATCAAGCGGGAAAGACATTTCAAGTGCATATTCGGAACCTGTTTCTAGTTTCATATTTTCTTTTGTAGATGCAAAAACAATTCTTTCATAATCTGCATAGATTATATCCAGGGGATCAATTCTGTCCTGGACAGCCTGCATTTTTACCTTTGCTTCTGCTAGATAACGGCAGACAGGAATTAACTGCAGGCCGTTTCCTGCTGTTCCCTGTTTTCTTGCGTGTGTTATAAACTGTTCCAGATATGTTTTTGTTTTAGGTTGAATTTCTTCCGGAACATCTGCCCAGATTGGTTTTGTAAATAATTTATATCCTTCAAGAGGATAACATTCAATGTGAACATCTGTTTTGTTATTGCACGAGTAAAAGAGATTAGCATGAAAGTCCAAAGGTCTTTCTTTTTCCACTTCCTGAATTCTTGAAATTGCCGAAGGAATTACAAGAGCAAGACCTGCTTTTACTTCTTTCAGTTCTGTTATGAAAAAAAGACCAAGCCTGTTAAAATAAAATTCAACACGAACTTTTTTAGTTTGAAAATTCTGTACGGTTTTCGGTGGGTTTGTAAGAAGAATTATTCCCTGTTCGAGAACTTTCATCTGTTCGCCTTTGATGGCAACCGGGAAAATTGTAGAAAGTGCCGGTTTAATTTCATCGTCTTCGTTTTTTTCTTCTTCAATCGGTGTTACTGTAACCGGTACATTTCCATCTATCAGATACTGAAGAACAAGTTCACGCTCAATTCCTGTTAAGCTGGTACTTTCCATTTATTCCTCCCTGTTTGATAAATACTTATGATTAAATATTTCTAAATCTATTATCTCATAAGCAGACTTTTTTGACAAATCTTCTTTTTTATCTTTTCCCTGTGAAAACTGAATTTCTTTAAGATAAACATTTGTATCAACGAAGTCAGTATTATTGTAAAGTCTGACAGGTATGGCAAGTGAATTATCTGCAACAATTGCCTTTCCTACAAGATATCTGCATGAAGAAGGTTTTATATTAAGTTCTTCCAGGTCAAATGAAAAAAGCGCAAGGGAATACAGAGAATCCTTTTCCATGTATTTGTCACAATCCCTGCCATTTATAAAAGAAACAAAGAAACTGTCAATAAGATACAAAGCATCGGTATCGATATCCCTTATATCCAGGCTTGCAAATCCTTTTATTTCAGGGTATACACCTGTGTAATTTTTACCTGCATCAAGTGCGATTAAAACTTCCGGGGTTATTTTTATTGAATTTATTATGTAATCGTTACGGTTAATTTTCTGAGAAAGACGGCCTTTTTCGAGTTCCTGAGTCCACTGAATTTCTGAGTTTTTATTGTCCGTAATCTTTTTGAGCGTCGAATTCTGGGCTGTATTCTGGGTATCAGAAGCATTTTTGCAGCTTAACAGGAGAGAAGCAGTTAAAATAAGACAGAATAGCGCTTTTTTACAGAATTCCATATACAACCGATATTTTATCATATAATGGAAAATATTGCAAAATCATACAAATGGGTCTATAATTTTAAATAGAGTTTAAAACAAACGGAGAAATTATGAAAATTCACAATTTGATGGAAGAGCTTGTAGAGAAAAGGGTAAACAAACTTTATGACGACTTAAAAGCAGCAAAGACAACCTGGCTTACTTGTGATTGCGAAAACTGCCGTTCCGATGTAATGGCTTTCGTTTTAAACAGAATTCCACCTAAATACATTATTTCTTCGCGAGGTATTACTCATACTGCGGCAGAGAATAATCTTACACAGATTAAAGCGGACATCGATACTCTTGCAATCGAAGCAATTAGAATTGTAAGTGTTTCTAAGCGTCCTACACATAATGTAAAATCATCTCCGGAATCTTTTTTTATAACAGGAACAATTCCATATTTCTTTTTTCCGACATTTACAGGAACTGTTATGGACGGAACTACATTTGAACCGCTTTCAAACGCAAGAATTACACTTTTAAAAGACGGTGAACCTGCAAAGATGATTGACCTTTCATGGGCAAATCCTACAAGAACTTATGGTTCTACAAAGGGAACTTATTCTTTTTGTGTTCAGCCTGAAAAAGCAGAAAAAGAAAAAGAAGATGCCATATTTAAATTTTCAGTAAAAGTTGAAGCTGATGGTTATGTTCCTGTTTCATATGCATTTACTGTTCCTATAAAAAGTGAAATACTTCACCAGAATCGTGGTCTTTCTCTTTATTCCCTTAAGATTCAGGATCTTTTCCTTTTCCCGGAAGGTCTTGAAAACCCGATGGAGTAAAATGGTCAGTACGGTGCACAGGCTTTTTTAAATGCTTTTGTGCAGTATTTCTGACATGTTGAATTTAATCAAATGCAAAAAAAAATCAGGACAAAGTCCTGATTTTTTTTTGGACGATGAGGGGATCGAACCCCCGACATTCTGGGTGTAAACCAGACGCTCGTACCAGCTGAGCTAATCGTCCGTCGATGTTGTTAATATATAGTTTTTATCAAAAAGTGTCAATAGGGTAGGAAAATTATTTTCCTTCGCCCTCACTTTCTGCCTGTTTTGCCCTGTATTCTGCCACAGCCTTTCTTATGTTTATAAGTCCCCACAATAGATAAAACAGTATTGCAGATGGCTTAAAGATAAAAAAGTCAAAGCCGATTAAAAGCGTTACAAAGGATAATACCATTTTATAAGCCAGGGTTGCCGGAACTGCAGCAAATACTGATGTCGTATAAAGGTTTTTATACGGCATTGAAAATTTGAGCATTTTTAGAAAGAAAAATCCCGCAATTGAATAAAAAAGTCCGGAAAGTAAAAGGGAAACAAAATCTAAAATCAGGAAAATAAAGATTACAGAATAAAACAGAAAGTCTGTCATTCCTTTTGCAAAATTTAAGAGCGCGGTGTTGTTAAAAATTCCGCCAAGAACTTCATATTTTAATGCCTGTGATACAAGCCCATAATTTTTGCTTCCGCTTACTATTGCATCTTTATAAATCCTGAATAAATATTCAGCGTCTTTTTCATCATTGTCCTTATATGACTTTTCTGAATCAAGTATGAGAAATTTCGTTCCGTCAGAAAAAGAGTATTCAAATCTGGATTCTTCGCTGTTTATTACAAGCTCGTTATCCTGTACATGAAATTCAGGAAGACTTTTTAAAACCGGTTCAATTTCGTGAGACGTAAGATGTTTAATTTTAACGTCAGAAAATACGGTTTTTGGAATTGCAGTAAAAACCGATACGATTAACGCAATAAGAAAAACATTAAATTTATTTTTGCTTATTTCGATAAAAGCCTTTGAGTCATAAAATGATCTTGCAATAATCTTAATATACTTTAACATTATTTTTTCGAAATCTTGTCAAAGCCACAGAGCGGGCGGAGAACTTCTGGAATTGTAATCGAACCGTCTTCGTTCTGATAGTTTTCGATGATGGCAAGCATTGCACGGCCTACAGCAATTGCAGTTCCGTTGAGCATGTGAACGTATTTGTTCTTTCCGTCATCGTCCTTGTAACGTACGTTAAGGCGGCGGGCCTGATAGTCTGTACAGTTAGATGTAGAAGTTACTTCGCCATATTCTCCGCCGTTGCGTCCAGGCATCCATGCTTCGAGGTCCCATTTTCTGTATGCAGGAGCACCAAGATCTCCTGTACATGTATCTACAACATGGAACGGAAGTCCAAGACCTGTAAAGATTTCTTCTTCGATTAAACGCAGCTTTTCGTGAATCTTGTCAGAATCTTCCGGCAGACAGTATACAAACATTTCTACTTTATCAAACTGGTGAACTCTATAAAGTCCCTTTGAGAACTGACCTGCTGCCCCTGCTTCTCTTCTAAAGCAGTGAGAAAGTCCGCAGTAGAAAAGCGGAAGTTTTGATTTATCAAGAATTTCACCTGAGTGGTAGCCACCGAGTGTAATTTCTGCTGTTGCAACAAGACATGTTCCTTCTTCTTCGATTGCGTAAACATTTGATTCGTTTCCGCGTGGATTAAATCCGATTCCCTTTAATACTTCTTCTTTTGCAATATCCGGAGTAATAAAAGGTGTAAAGCCGTGTTTTCTTAATGTATTGAGCGCATACTGAATGAGTGCCTGTTCAAGGAATACGGCATCGTTTTTAAGATAATAGAATTTAGGACCAGAAACCTTTGTACCGCGTTCAAAGTCGATAAGGTCAAGGTTTTCCATAAGCTCTACATGGTCTTTTGGTTTAAACTCAAATTTGCGTGGAGTTCCGACCTTTTTTACTTCGAGGTTTTCTGTATCGAGTTTTCCGATTGGCGCATCAGGATGAGCCATGTTAGGAATTTTTCTTGCTGCTTCTTCAAGCTGAGTTTCTACCTCTGAAAGAGTTTTTTCTGCTTCTGCAAGCTCTTCCTTTATCTTTTTTCCTTCGTCGATAAGCTTCTGTCTTGCATCATTATCAAGCTTCTGCTTCATAGCCTGTGCATTTGCATTTCTTTTTTCCTGCAAAGCCTGGCGGTCTGTTACGAGTTTTGTGCGTTTGTCGTAAAGTTCAACTACGATATCTGCATCTGCTGTCATATTGCGGTCTGCAATGTTCTTTTTTACAGCGTCAAGGTTGTCTTTAATAAATTTATAATCTAACATTAGATCCTCCAAATTTTTTATCTTATATCAATATAGAAACGTCTCAGATAGATGCTTCTTTCTTTTGCTTTTTTCCAGAATCGGCTTTGTGGCCATTTGTTAACAACAGTTTCATATGAATCAATTGATTCTTTTATATCCTGTACAGATGAATCAGCTTCGAGAACCTGTCCTTTAAGATATAAACCTTCATCAATTCTTGATGCTGCACTGATAAAGAAACTTTTTAAAAGGTCTAGAGCTTTTTCATACTGTTTTTCGTTGTATGCTTCGCGTGCCTGGTCGAGCAGATCTTTCTGGCCGTCTGTTTCTGAAAGTTCTGTTTGAGGACCTGCAGGCTCTGTTTCTGTTTTTTGTGGAGTTCTCTGTATAAATTGAGGAGTAACCTGATTTTCTTCTGAATCAGAGTTTGAAATTCTTGTCTTTGTATTTATATCAGGTTCAGAATTCTGTCCGTATTCCGGAACCTTATATTCCGGTTTTTCAGGTGTATTTGCTGTTGCCTGCTGTTGAACAGGACTTTCCTCCTGAGCTTCAACTGCAACTTCTTTTACAACCTTTTCCGGTTTTGGCGGAACGATAGAAGCATAATCTGGTGCAAGCTCATGATTATTGTCTGTGGCAGATTCTGTATCTACATTAACAGTCATGTAGTCATCAATGTATTTTTGAGAAAGTGTATCATTTTTATAGAAGTGAAGGGTAGCAGTTCCGCTTTTTTTAGACTGAAGTGTAAAGATTGTATTTCCATCTACAACTTTTCTTCCATAAAAAACAAGAAGATTCTGTTTTTCAACTTCGCCAAGGTAAATCCATCCTGTTCCCGGATATTTAATGTCTAGAAACTGATGATTTTTTATTTCTGCAGTTCGTGATGGTTCAGGAAGTTTTTCTTCTTCCGGTTCTTCAACTTTATCTGATACTTGCGATAATTCATTCTGAAGATCAAAGGAATTCTGTTTAATCTGAGTTTCCTGTGGTTTTTCAATCTGTGCCTTTGGAGTTTGAACAGGCTGAGTTTTTGGTGCCGCAGGAGGAGTTGTATTTGTTTTTATATCTGGTTTAGCAGCTGTAGTTTGAGGTGCAGAAGTTTTTTCTGCATCTGTTTTTATGTCCTGATTAATTTCGTCTTCAGAAACACGTTCTTCTTCATAACCGGCTGTTATTTTTTCTTCAAATTCTTCTTCCTGCTGATTATTTTCTTCTTCGAGAGATTCGTTTGTCTGAATGTCTTCTTCCTGTGCGATTGTTTCCAGTTCATTTTCCTGGTTTTCTTCAGGCTCCCGGCTTTCATCATTTTCCTGAGGACTCTGTTCATCTGAAGCAGATTGAGTTTCTTCTACCGGTTGAACTTCTGTCTGAGCATTTTCTTTTTTATCAGTTGAAACACATGAAATTATAAGAATGCATGAAATAATGAAAAGATAAACAATTTTTTTCATGGAGCATCTCCTAAAATATCATCAACTAATTTATCATTTGCACTTTCGAGTTTATCTAATGTATTCTGATCCGGAAGTGTAAAATATTCTGCAGCTTCGTCTTCTGTCCATTTATCGTGCGGCTCTCTTGTGAGTGCGTATCCATCTGGAATGGAAGGCCCTTCTGGTGTAATGATTTTCTGATCAGGAACTAAAGGAAGTTCTTCACTTACTGCCGGCTTTTCTTTTTCTGGATTTAATGCCTGAACAGTAAAAGCGATTAAACCGAGAAAAAATAATCCTACAACAATAGTAATGGCAATTGCGAGAATTTTCTTTTCTCTGTAGAAATCTTTTATTCGTTCAAAGATTTCTGTAAATTCAATCATTGTTCGTTTCCTTGTGCAGAATTATCTGCAGCGTCTGTTTCCGGTTCTGCTTTTTTACGCGGTTCTGGTCTTGAAGGGAGTACAACCCCTTCTTCCGGCGCAACATCTTCTTCTACAAAGTCATCATTTTCATTGATAACTTCTGAACGGATTTTTTCTATGTCGTCATCAAGACGGAGTGCGATAATCTTGCTTATACCGGATTCTTCCATTGTAACACCAAGCATAGTTCCTGCACCCATTACAGTTTTCTTGTTATGGGTAATTACAATGTACTGGCTTATGTTTGCAAATGAACTTAACGCAGTTACAAAGCTTGAAACGTTTTTGTCATCGAGAGCTGCATCAATTTCGTCTAAGAGACAGAATGGACTTGGACGAACCTGATATGTTGCAAACAGGAGGGCAATGGCTGTCATTGTCTTTTCTCCACCAGAAAGGAGGGCAATATTTTCAAGCTTCTTTCCAGGTGGCTGTGCAAGAATATCGATACCTGTTGTAAGGATATTTGCAGGATCTTCGAGACGAAGTTCAGCATGACCACCATTAAAGAGTCTTCTGAACATGTTGTGGAAGTTCTTTTTGATTTTGTTATATGTGTCAAGGAACATATCGCTTGATTTTGCTTTGATTTCGAGCGCAACACGTTCCAGATCTTCAAGAGTTTTTAAAGTGTCTTTATAGTTTGCTTCCTGTCTTTCGTAGCGGTCTTTAACTTCTGTAAATTCTTCAGGTGCCATAAGGTTAATGTTATGACCGAGTGCATCAAGATTTTCTTTTGCTTTAGAAAGATCTTCTTTAAGTTTCGGAGCCGGTGTAGTGATTGTATACATGTGCTCCTCATAATCCATGAGGTCACGGGAATACTGATCAAGGAAGTTCTGTTTAACATTTCTGATTTCTGTATCAAGAGAACCCATTGAAACAGAAAGCTGTTCGTACTGGCTCTGAAATTTATTCTGAAGTTCCTGTTTTTTCTGAAGGTCATTCTGCTTGCCGGAAACCTTTGTATTGTATTCATCAATCTGTTTGTAAAGTTCATTCTGACGGTCTACAATCTGAGTTCCGCGCTGTTCGATTTCTGCAAGTTCTTCTTGAATGGATTCAATTTGCTCCTGAGTATCTTCAAGTCTGTGTTGTTCTGCATAGACTTCATCGTCATTTAATTTGAGGTTTGCTTCTTCCTGACTTATACTTCTCTGAAGCATTGTAATTTTTTCTTCAGTAGATTTTAACTGTTCTGCAATAGCAACTTCATTCTGCTTAAGTTTATTGAGAGTATCTTTGTATTCTGCAATCTTCATCGAGATATTTACATTAGCAGCATTAAGTTCTTTGATTGCATTGTTGATATCTGAAACAAGTTTTATGTTGTCAGAAATTTTTGCATCGATCGAACGTTTCTTTGTGATAATTCCTTCTGGAGCAAGGAACTCGCTGATAAATGCTGGAGATGCATCAATGTAAGAAGCAAGAGATTTTTCGAGAGAAAGAATCATTGTATGTGCTTCCTCAAATGCAGAAGCAGCTTCGTTAACAAGTTTTGAGCCTTCTTCTGTTGAGCGGCAGCCTGTTTTAGATGCATCGTTAAAAATATTTTTACGTCCCTCTGTAAATACGCGGAGTTTTCCGATTATTTCCTCGAGCTGAGATTTTGCAGCATTCATTGCGCCCTCTGAATAACCGGCATCTTTTAATTTTGCATCAAGTTTTGTTACAATGTCTTCTGTGATTGCAGTTAAATCTTTCTGCAGCTGAACTCTTTCGTTTTCGAGTTCTTCAATCTGTCTTCTTTTTTCTGCAGCATGATTATCATTTTCTGTAATCTGCATTCCTGCAGCTTCTATATTCTGCTGGAAAGAAATTATATTCTTTCCTGTGTCTTCAAGATATTTTTTCTTGTCGTGGAGATTACTCTGTGCTTCTCCAACTTCTTCATTTAAATTATCTATTCTGTTCTGAATGTTTGTTTTTTTAATCTCGAGCTGGTTGATTTTTTCTTTGATTTCTGCGAGACGGTTGTTCTGCTGTTTTTGAAGTTCGAGTTTTCCGTTTTTCTTACTCTGAATTTCTGCAAGTTCGTTTCCGCATGCATAAACCTGTTCCTGAAGATTTTTTACAAGATCAGTGTTTTCTGTAAGTGAGTTCTGAATTTCTTCAATCTCTTTTCTTACTTTGTCGCGTTTTTCTCCGACTTCTACGATAGAAGTTTCATTTTTCGCTTTAGTTTCGATAAAGCCTTTTAATTTTAAAAGCTGTATATCAAGCTGAATGTTGAAAATTTCTTCTTTTATCTTTCTGAATTTTGTAGTTTTTTCAGACTGAACCTTTAAAGTGTCATAACTTCTTTTAATTTCTGCGAGAGAGATTTCTATCTGCTGAAGGTTCTGTCTTGTTTTTTCAAGTTCACGCTCTGCGTCTGCACATTCTGCCTTTGAACGGCTTATTCCGGCTGCTTCTTCAAAAAGGTAGCGGCGGTCTTCCGGTTTACTTGAAAGAATTTGGTCAATTTTTCCCTGTTCCATAACAGAGTAGGCTGCTTTACCGACACCGGTATCCATAAAAAGTTTTCGGATTTCCGATGGACCTACCTGACGGCCGTTAATAAAATACTGGGCTTCTCCGGAACGGTAGAGGCGTCGTTTAATTTCGATTTCTGTGTCTTCTAATGGAAGAAGACTGTTTTCGTTTGAAATTGTAAGTGCAACTTCCGCTACGTTAAGGGCCGGTCTGTTTGCAGTTCCGGCAAAAATAACGTCTTCCATTTTATCTGCACGAAGGTTTTTACTTTTATTTTCTGCAAGAACCCATTTCATTGCGTCAACTACGTTACTTTTTCCACATCCGTTAGGACCTAAGAGGGCTGTAATTCCGCTTGAAAAGTCTATATGAGTTCTGTCTGCGAAAGATTTAAATCCAAATATATCAAGGCTTTTTAGAAACACAAAAATTCCACCTGTTTTTTTCAATTATTAAGTATAATAGATTAATTATATCAGAAAAATATACAGAATTCAATTATGGAAATCTGCAAAAATCAGGAGACGGTATAATCTTATTCTGAGGAATCAGAAAATTCTGCTGAATCTGGAGATATTACTTTACCTTTGTATAGAACTTTAGGATAGACTGTCAGTCTGAATTTTTTTTCAAGCGCAGCATATTTTCTCATTTCGTATTCATCTCCGATAACGACATTAATTCCGCTTTTTCCTGCACGCGCTGTACGGCCAGAACGGTGAACGAAAAAGTCTTCGTTTGACGGAAGATCCATCTGGATTATGTGTGTAATTCCCTGGATGTCAAGGCCACGGCTTGCAAGGTCGCTTGTTACAAGAAAACGGCATTTTCCGCTTCTGAACCTGTCGATGGCAGCTTTTCTTTCCTTTTTATCTGATTTTGCGTGAAGTGCAAGGCAGTCAATTTTTTTATACTGAAGTTTTTGGGCTATATTTTCTACCTGATCTGCGCGGCTTGTAAAAATTAAAGCTTTTTCCGGGTTTTCGGCAAGCAGAAAGCTTTTTAGAGTTGAAATTTTATCGCGGGACTCTGCATAGATTGCCCAGTGAGTGATTTTTTTTGAAAGAATGTCTTCGCGAGGTAAAATTACTTCCGTCAGATTTGAAAAAAGACTGTCTAAAACGCTTTTTGTGTTTTTGTTGAGAGTTGCAGAACATGCAATAAACTGTGCATCACACGGAATGTTGGAAATTACTTTTTTAGTTTCATCTGCTATTTCTACGCTCAAGAGTCTGTCGGCCTCGTCAAGGATAAGGGCTTTTACATTTGATGTCTTTAGTTTTTTAAGATGAATGAGCTCGAGAATACGTGACGGGTTTCCGATTATAATCTGCGGTTTTTCCTTAAGAAGTTCTATCTGGCGTTTTATCGGAGTTCCGCCTATAAAAAGAGCTGCTTTGGTTAAAGAAATCTGAGCAGAAGTCGATTTTATCTGGGAAGCAAGTTCGTAAGTCGGAGCAAGAATTATGATTTTGCTTTCCTTATCTGAGTTTTCTTCGAGTTTTTGAACGACCGGCAAAAGATAGGCAAAGGTTTTTCCAGTTCCGGTTTCTGATTCAAAAATTACATTGGAATTTTCAAGAATATGAGGAATTGTTTTCTGCTGAATGAGGGATGGAGATGTTATTCCAAGGTCATTAAGTTTTAAAATAAATTCATTTTTAATCTTTAAGGAATAAAAATCTTCTGTTATTGCTTTTTTTTGCTCCATTCTCTTACTATAGCATATTAAAAAAATCTATGCTATAATTCCTTTCTATGAAAGTTGGGATAGATACTTTCGGTCTTGATCACGGACAGTCAGGTCTGGGCTCATATCTTTACTATATAATGAGTAATCTTGCTCAGGATAAGGATATAAGTTATGAACTTTTCGGACAGGAGATAGACCGTTATACATATAAAGCAAATTTTGATACGGAATATGCTCCTGTAGAAATTTCTGACAAGATTGCACTTCAAAGAAGCTGGCATTATTTTAAAATGAATAACTTTGCCCGTCAGCGAAAATATGATGTTGTTCTTTACAGTGCTGCAACAAGGATGATTCCTCCCAAATTTAAAACAAAGGGAATTGCAATCGTAAATGATATTGTTTCATATCTCATCGGTGGAAAACATCACAAGTATTTAAAGACCTTTGGTATTCACGGTTTAAAAAAAGTTGATGTAATCATAGCACCCAGCGAATATGTTAAAAATGATCTTATCAAGCTTGGTTTTGAAAAAGACAGAATAAAAGTAATTCCAAATGGAATTGACCATAGTCTTTTTTATCCGCATAATCTTTCGGAAAGTGAATACGTAGATATAAAACCGTTTGCAATTAAAAAACCTTATTTAATATATCCGTCAAAGATTTCAAGTGTAAATAAAAATTATAACCAGCTTATTAAAGCATTCAATATTTTCAAAGATAAAACAAAACTTCCGCACAGACTTGTTCTTGCAGGAAGTCAGAATGAATATGCAGAAGAAGTCCAGAAATATGTTCTTGAATCTCCTTATGCAAGTGATATTTTTATGACAGGTTTTTTCCCGCATACAGAACTTGGTCCATTATATTCGAATGCTGATGCATGTGTTTTCCCTTCGAGCAAGGAAGGAGTTGGACTTCCTATTCTCGAAACGATGGCTTCTGGAATTCCTGTTGCATGTGCAGACAAGGCTGCCTTGCCGGAAATCTCAGGAGGTAATGCGGTTTTCTTTAATCCTGATAATATCGAAGAGATTGCAGACGCAATCGAAACGGTTGTGTGCAATAAAGAAGTGCGTGCGGAGTTAATTAAAAAGGGAACTGAATGGGCAAAGAAATTTACATGGTCTAATACTGCAGAAAAGCTTGTTCAGGTAATCAAAGGCGATTTTTAAATCATAAATCAGTTTTTAATAACCGTAATCGTACAGCCTGCGTTTTTATATTCATCAAGAAGATTTTTCTGTGCAGTAAATCTCTGTAAAATTTCTATTTCACTTATTCTGTCGCGTTTTCGTGCTCTGTTAAATCTTTTAATCCAGAATGAATCTACATAAACTACTAAATCGCATTTATTTAAAATAGATGGAGTTTTATACATGACTGCAGCGTTTAATACGATTCCGCGGTAAGCACCTGAAGCCTTGGTTTTTTTTATGAGCTCTTTTGTTTTTTCTGAAAGTGCCGGGTAGATGATTTTTTCCTGCTTTGAAAGAAGCTCAGGATATGAAAATAAAAGTGCGCCGAGTGCCCTTGTGTTTATTTTTCCGTTTTTATCCTGAATGTCAATCTGGTTTTTCTGTGCATCAGGTAAAAAAGTGTTCAAGATCTCATCATTTTTTTCTTCGATTATTTTATGAACTTCATCATCAAAATCTACACAGAAAAAATTCTTTTGAGAAAAAATATCGCATATAAAGTTTTTACCTGATGCCATTTTTCCTGTTACACAGAAAACAGGAAATTTATTGTCTTTATATTCTTCAATTATTAAATCAATTTTTCTGTTAAGATGTCTTACATTCATTTTTTTTGCTCCAAAAAACCTTTTTTTAGTGGAACTCGCCCCAGTTTTTACCGTATTCAATTGAAACGCGAAGAGGAACGCAAAGTTTTACAGCAGTTTCCATATTGGTTTTTATAAGTTCAATTGTTTTTTTAATCGTTTCTTCATCATCAGGGCATTCAAAAATAAGCTCGTCGTGCACCTGTAAAAGAAGCTTTGCGCCGGTCGGGTTTCTGCTTAATTCTTCGCTTATTTTAAGCATTGCAATCTTTACGATGTCGGCTGCGGTTCCCTGAATAGGTGTGTTTATCGCAATCCGCTCGGCTGCTGCCTGGTCTTTTTTGCTGGTGTTGTTGATTGACGCAATCCATCTTGTTCTTCCAAAAAGGGTGGAAACACGGCGCTTTTCATGAGCCTGAGTTACTGTATCTGTAATGAATTTCTGGATTGCAGAATATTCAGTAAAGTAATTTGCAATAAATTCCTGCGCCTGTGCCATAGAAATGCCAAGCTCTGATGAAAGCCTGAAGGCACTCATTCCGTAGATAACGCCAAAGTTAATTGTTTTTGCAAGCCGCCTCATGTCTGGAGTTACTTCATCCGGAAGGACTTTGTAAATTAAACTTGCAGTGGCTTTATGAATGTCTGTTCCTTCGTTAAAGGCTTTGCACATATTAGGATCTTTAGAAATATGGGCCATTACGACAAGTTCAATCTGAGAATAGTCGGCAGAAATAAATACAGTGCCTTTTCTTGCAGTAAAGCCTGAACGAATCTTTCTTCCCGCATCGCTTCTTACAGGAATGTTCTGTAAGTTAGGATCCTTACATGAAAGGCGTCCTGTTGCAGTTCCAGTCTGAACAAAAGTAGTATGAATGAGGTTTTCTTTATCACAGAGCTGTGGAAGTGATTCTACATAAGTTGACTGGAGCTTTGTAAGTTCCCTGTATTCAAGAATCTTTTTTGGAACAGGATCATAAACTGCAAGCTCTTCGAGAACAGAAGTGTCGGTTGAATAACCTGTCTTTGTTTTTTTAGAAGGTTTAAGGCCGCGTTCTGTAAATAAAACTTCCTGAAGCTGTTTTGTAGAAGAAATGTTAAACTCGTGTCCGACAAGAGAATAAATTTCTTTTGTAGCATCTTCTATCTGAGAAGAAAGCTCTTTATTGTATTTTTTAAAGAATTCTGTATCAAGGTGAATTCCTGTAAGCTCCATTTCTGCAAGTACTGGAACAAGAGGAATTTCCATTTCAAAAAGAAGCTTTTCCTTATAATATTTTTCTACTTCAACTTTGAGCGCATCCCAGAGCTGGAGTGTAATGTCGGCTTTTTCACTTACAAAGCTGCATGCATTTTCTTCTGTAACGTCTTTAAAAGTCTGACCTTTTTCCATTATTTCATCATAATCGGTTTTAAGTACTGCAATTTTTTTCTGTGCAGTATTTAAAAGTGAATATGGTTCGTTTCCTGTTTCTTCCGGCGATAAAAGCCAGTAAGCTATCATAGTGTCTACAAAACGTTTTAAATCTTTTGTCTGAGAAACACTTATACTTTTTAATCCGTTATGACGCAGAACCTTGTAAATATATTTCATGTCGTGAAATATAAGTGTAATTGAACTGTCGTCAAAAAGCCGTTCAATCTGTTCGACCACATCTTTAATTTCAATTCCGGATGCAGAAAAAAGATCCTGCGAATCAGAAAATGGAATGTAAAATGCAGTCTGTTTTTCTGCGCTTAAAGAAATTCCTTCTAAGTGTGATGAATAATCTGCTTTATCAAGAGTTTCTACTGCAATTGCTACAGGCTTTTTGTTTTTTAAAAATTCATCGGTAAGTTTTTTTAATTCAGCAGAAGAAGAAATTGTTCTGTATTTTCCTTCTGTTTTATGAAGCGGAATTAATTTCTGTTTTAATTCTTCTGTATTGTCTTTTTCTTCCTGCAAATCTTTTTTAGAAAATTCAGATTTTGCGCCCGGGTTTTGTAAAGATGAAAGCTGTGCGTCTCCGGAGCTTTGAGATGCGTCTGACTCTGATGATGCGCCTCCAGAAGAGAGTGAAAGTTCTGCATAAAGCTTTGCGCACGACGGAATCTGGTATTTAGAAAGCTGGTCTGCGGCTTTTTTATAATCTAAAGTTAATGGAACAAATTTATTTATATCGATATCCTGACACGGAACTTCATTAAAAAGTTTAATCAAGTCGCGTGAAAAATACGCATCCTTTTTACCGTCACGGATTTTCTGACCGATTGCACCTTTAATTTCATCTGCGTGTTCATAAATTCCGTCAAGGCTTCCGTACTGCTCAAGAAATTTGCATGCAGTTTTAACGCCGCAGCCCTTTACCCCGGGAACATTGTCTGCCGTATCTCCGTAAAGTGAAAGTAAATCAAGCATTTTGTCAGGATTTACACCCCATTCAGCCTTAACACCTTCAGGGCCTATGACCTTCCATACATCGTTGTGGTCCGGTTTTAAAATCTGAGTTGAATCTGTAACAAGCTGCATTAAGTCCTTGTCGCCCGAAAGTATGCGGCATGGACGGCCTGCCTTTTCGCACTGCGAAGCAACTGTTGCGATGATGTCATCTGCTTCATAGCCGTCACACTGGAGGGTAGGAATTCCCATTGCGCTTAAAACATCGCAAATCCACGGAATCTGGGCATGTAAATCCTCAGGAGTCTTAGGTCGGTTTGCCTTGTACTGGTCAAACATTTTATGTCTGAAAGTCGGAGTTTTAGAGTCCATTGCTGCTGCGATATATGAAGGCTTGTAATGCTGGAGAATCGAGTGAAGGTTTCTGAAAAAACCGAAAAGGGCAGAAACGTTTTCTCCTTTTGAATTTGTTAAAGGATGCGAAATAAACGCAAAATAGCAGCGGTAAATAAGGCCGTAAGAATCAAGAATGTAAACTGTTTTGTCATCAAATTGTGTCATGAAAATACTATACCATAAATGAAATGACCGGGCAATGAAAAGGTGAACGTGAATTGCAATAAATAAAGCAAAATGCCTTAAGGTCTGAAAGTGAAGGCACTTTATTTACTTAGTTGAATAAATCACCAAACTAAAATAAAATATACCCATGCGTGTACTTAATTCACTGTCAGATCTAAATGTCATGCGAATTTTAAGGCTTATTTTTCTCGAAAAAAAGATAAGCCGTGTCGACATTGCGTCGAAACTCGGAATGGACAAATCTACCGTTACAAAAATTACTTCAGAATTAAGCGCAAAAAAACTCATCTCAGAAGCCGAAGCAGGAATCTCTGGTCCACAGGGAGGCAGAAAGCCCGTATTTTTAACTCTAAACGCTCAGTATGCATGTTCGGGTGGAATTGAAATAAACCCGGAGCGTTTTTATGCAGTAATTACAAATTTTTCCGGAAAAGTTATTTTTGAATATACAGAAGAGATTGACCCGTCAGATTATAAAAGACTTGGTCTTAAAGGTTATTTTAAAAAAGCATATCAGATAATTAAAAAGACATCTGATGAGAAAAATATAAAGCTTGTCGGAATCGGCTGCGGATTTCCGGGTCTGATTGATTTTGAAAACGGAAAAATCATTAAGTCAATTCCGCTTATGATTTTAAAACCAGTTGAATTTATAAAAGAAATTGAAAAAATTTCTGATGTTCCTGTATTTGTTGATAACGATGCAAGATGCTGCTGTTATACTCAGAAATTCAATTTTGAAAAATCCGGACAACAGAAAAATATAATGTATGTTCTTGTTCAGTATAGACCGCAGAGGCCTGTAAAAAATTCTTCAAAAAATATTTCTGTAGGCTTTGCTTTTTCTTTTAACGGGAAAATTTATTATGGAACGGATTCTTATGCAGGTGAGTTTAGAAGTATGCTTTGGAAAAATACAAGTAAGAATCAGTTTTTGTCAGGAACAACCGGTATTTCAAAACTTTCTGATTTACAGAAAGTAACTCCGGTTTTTAAAGAGCTTTCTAAAAATGTTGCATTTATCGTCAATACATTAAACCTCGATATGGTTTTTGTAGGCGGAATTGATGAAAAATATACTGGAGAAATCGTAAAAAATATAAAAAAAGATATTGCATATTTATGGCCTTATGGAGAAAATATAAAACCGGTTATTAAAAGTGTGTCAGCAGAAAACAGACTTGTTTCTGTGGGAGCAGCTCTTATGGTTCTTGATAAACTTTTATGTATCCCGGAATTTAATGTCAGTAGAAAGGGTTCTAAAGAATTGTCACTTGAACTTTTCTAAAAAATAATGGAGTTTTATATGGCACGTTTTGGTTACAGCCAGATGAAAGAAAAATATGAAAAACTTTTTGATTATTACAAAAATTCAGCAGGTGAACTTGTAAAACCGTTCTGCTTTGATGATATGAAAAGGGAACTGCCTGATGAATATGATGAAATTTCTGGCTATCTTATGTGTCAGCTTCTTGAATTTTTTTCTAAAGCTGTAAGACTTATAAGCGAAGATGAATATTTAGATTCGGCAGATTATATTTATGAAAGGGTAGTTCACGAAGCATTTGATACAACCTTTGGCGGTTATTACGAAACATTAAGCGGCGAAGGAAAGGTTTTAAGCGAAAGAAAAATTCTTGAAACACAGTTTATGGCAATGGTTTCTCTTGCAGAATATGCCTGTGCAAAAAAAATATCAGGCGATGAGGAATATCATTATACGGCGGTTTTAAACCGTGCCCTTGCTGTTTATACAATGCTTAACCATTATGCATTAATTAAAGATACTAAAGCCTTTTACAAAGTAATGAATAAAGACTGGAGCCCTGTTGAAGGATCAGAGGATGCAGAGGTTGGAAAAACCGTAGCAGAAGCTTACCGGCTTTTATATGCTGACCTTGCCTTTATAGATTCAAAGGCAACCGGGACTTTACAGCTTATAAGTTCTACAGTAAAACAGTTAAAAGCATAAGATTATAATAGAAGAAAATGAGCATTTAAGGAGGAAAAAATGGATTTAATTCCAAGCTTTTCAATTGACCATACAAAACTCAAGCCGGGAATCTATATTTCACGCACAGATGATGTTAACGGCCAGACTGTAACAACTTACGATATAAGGATGAAATGCCCTAACATAGAACCATGCGTAGATCTTCTTGCAATGCACACGCTTGAACATCTTATTGCAACTTATTTAAGAAACAATGATGAATGGAAGGATAAAGTAATTTACTGGGGACCGATGGGCTGTCTTACAGGCTGTTACCTTATTTTAAAGGAAAAAATCGAACCAAAAGAAGTTTGTAAATTAATGATAGACGCATACCAGTATGCCGCAGATTTTGAAGGAAAGGTTCCGGGAACAGCAGCAGAAGAATGCGGAAACTATCTTCTTCATAATCTTACGATTGCAAAATACGAAGCAAAAAAATATGTGCAACTTCTTAAAACTAATCCTTGTTTTGAATATCCTGTAAAATAGTTTTAGTATCTACAATCGTTGCAAGATGTTTTTCAAAATAAAGCGGACGGTTTTTTATAAAGCCGACTCTTACAACCATTGTGTCAGTTGCATTTGGCATGTCATCCATTCCGGGGAAAATAAAATTTCCCTGTGAATAAACAATTAAAGAATTGTCATACATTTCTACAGGTTGAAGTACATGCGGATGTGAACCCAAAACAATATCTGCTCCTGCATCGCAGACTTTTTTATAAAGTTCAATCTGATCATCTGCAGGTTTTAAACTGTATTCATAGCCGCCGTGAATGTTTATTATGATGATGTTATCAGGATTATTATTTTTTTCTTCTTCTATTAATTTAATCACTTCATCAGACTGCCATAAAATTCCAGCTCGTGTATCAGTTGCCGAAGCGTGAATCAAACCATCAAAGCCTGTTCTTTCTGTAGGAAATGCTCCGAAAGAAAGAATGCTTACACCGGTTTCTTTTATCTGTGTTCTGTAAAAATTCGCTGCATCAAAATATGTGTAGCCTGCTCCGGAAGTTGCAAAGTTTTCTTCACGCACTGCAGTAAGAGTATCAACAAAACCTTTTTCGTTATAATCATAGCAGTGATTGTTTGTTAACATAAGATAATCAAAGCCTGCATCATGAAGATAATGAAGTACTTCTCTTTTAAATTTAAATCTGTATGTTTTTGGCCACGGAATGTCGTGTTCGGTTACTGCGCCTTCGAGGTTTCCGATTGTGTAATCGCTGTTTACAAGAAGATTCATCGTGTCTGCAAAAACTGCTTCTGCGCTGTCATTTTCTAAAAGAACTTCTGCAACTCCGCGATTTAAAATTATGTCTCCGACACTTGCAAAAAAAATCGTGCCGTAAGTTTCTGTTTCAGGCTGAATTTTACAAATTACCTTTTCGCTTCTGTAAAGCGGATAATCATCTGATGAAGGATAAAAAATCTGTTCCCCTTTTTTTACAGGAAGGGCAATATAGCCGTCAGGAATTTCATCCAGGGCATAGAAGGTTACATTTGCGGGATTTTTTTCTCCGGTAGTATCGTCGGGGCTGTCAGCATCGTAATATTTATATTTAAGGTCTTCTTCAAACGGAACGCATGGAAATAAAAGCGTCTTTTTTTCGAAAGTCTTTTTACATGAGGTAAGAACTGCGGCTATTATAAGTACGGGAATGATTTTTTTAAGCATAGGTAATTTTATATTGAAGTTATTAAATAAACAACAGATTGAGTTGTAACGGTAGAGGTTTTTATAAAATACTAATGTTTATCTGTTTACTTCCGATATATATAGTAGAAACTTAATATACTGGAGGTAATTGATATGATTACTAACATGCATAATCTTAGTCCGTACTCTTATAATACAGTTGCCTCTTATGGCGCAGGCTCAAAGCTTTATGTTCCTGTAAGTCCTTCAAGCGTGATTTATGCTCAGTTTGACCACATTTCAGGTGTTGCAGCAAAAGGCGGCCAGCGTGGAGTTTCTATTACTAAAATTCAGATTTTAAACGCACTTATCGATAACCTGTCAAAAATCAAGGCAAATGCAAAGTTAAATCCTATATCAAAGGAAACATACTTGTCAGATGAACAGGTAAATAACCTCATCAAAAACTACCAGAGCCAGCTTAAACAGACAGTAGCCAGCGCACAGAACACACCATACCTTCTTGCAGGCGTAAAACCTCAGAACGGCACACTCTTTACAATCGACGCATAATTTGACATAAACTCTCGCAGAAGGTTATAATAAAATCTGGAGAGTATATGAAAAAACCGGGTTTTTTACGTTCTTTTCGTACACCGCTTTTACTTGCATTTTTAACATTTTCAATTTTCTCGTGCAGTTTAGATATGGATGGTGTTTTTTAATCTGATGATGATTATGTTACCATCTGTTTCGGACAGAGTGCTCTTGTCAGCGAGCGTTATGTTGTAATTCCGGATTTTTCATCTTTGACTGACATTGCTTCTTATAGCATTCAAAAAATCCGCGTGTATGTTGACGATATATTGCTTGATACTGTTACTGTAAATTCGGGAGTTGAATCAATTCAGATTTGTGTAACAAAGGCAAACCATTCTTTTTATCTTGAAGGATTAAACAGCACTAATCAGGTAATTTTAAAATCTGATAAAATAAATCGTGATGTAACTCCAAATATTAATATAAATCTCCCATTAAAACCTTATTCAACAGTTGAAGAGGGAGAAACACCGGTACCAGGAAGCATAAAAATAATTCTTAAGTTTCCTGCAGCAACAGCTGAGATAAGTGAATATTATGTAAAGTGTGATGCTGATAGTATTGATTCTGAAGAGACAGGTGATTCAGGGCTTTTGGTAAGTCTTACTTCAGAACCTTTAAATAAAACTTTTACAATAAAAAATTTAAATCCTGGTGTTCATAATGTTAATGTTACAGTTTGTAAAACAAGTTCTTTTAATTCTAATAAAACAATTTCAATAAAGGCTGTTGTTTTTAGCGGACTTGAAAGCAGCAAAGTTTTTAATAATTCTGCTCCTATTGATGAGGCTTTAAGTTTTTCTCACGAACAGTTAAAGCCACCTGTTATAGAAGACTGGCATCTTTGTTTAAATGGAAGTGACGGCTTGTTTGTTGCCGACCAGGAATTAACGATAGACGGTAAAACCCGAAAGTGTATTACATTTGATTCACCAAAAAGAGCTCTTGATTTTATAAAAAAAGCAGACGGCTGGAAAGATGAAAGTGATTTTACAATTTATGTAAGCGGAACTGTTAAAGCCCCGGATGCATCTGAGTTTACAGAAAGCAGTATGGTTTATGTTGATATGAGTTCAAAAACTGTAAACCTTAAAGGATATAAACCTTCAAGCTTATCTCCGAATCCTGTTTTAGATGCAGATTCTAAAGGTCGTGTGCTTTATGTAAATGCCGGTACTGTTAAAATAGAAGGAATGACGCTGACTGGTGCAAATGTTTCTGATTCCGGCGGCGGAATTTATGTGAATTTGAATGGAACTGTTATTGCCTCTAATACAACGATATCACGTAATGTAGTAACAACCGGTTCTGGTGGTGGAATATATGTTAATAATGGGAAATGTAAGCTTACAGGCTGCAATATAGTAGCTAATAAAAGTAATGACTGTGGTGGAGGAATTTTTGTTAATGCGCAGCTGGAGTCGGAGACAGACCCAAATTGCAGTGCTACAGACTGCAATTTTAGCGACAATGAGTCAGAAGATAGTTCTGGTATTACAGGTGATGGCGGTGCTATTTATGTACCTAGTGGCAGTTATTTTTTTCTTAAAGGCGGAACTGTAGAAAAAAATATTTCACATAATAATGGCGGAGCCGTTGGTGTTGCAGGAACAATTTATTTTTCGGATAGTGAAACAACAAAGCTTTATATCCCGGCTGGTACAGATGGCAAAAATGACGTGTATGTAGCGGATACAGGCAAAATAAATATCAAAGGAACACTTAATCCTCCTACAGAAGCAGGCGGAATTGTTGCGACTATATTGCCTTATGAATATTCAAATACAGTGCAGGTATTATACGGGACTTTATCAGAAGCCTCTAAATTTGCCGTAAAATCGCAAAGTCATTTAGATTGGGCGATTTTAAGCACTGGAAAGATTTCTCCGCTGTTTGCTAAGGTAAACGGTACGTCTTTTTTTGATCTTTCTACATCTATAAATGCTATAAAAAATGCAACAGGCGAAATAGAAGTAGTATTGTATGCTGGAGTTAATGTAGATACAGAGTCAATGATGTATGCAAGTTATAATGAAGGTTCTTACCCGAAAAGTATTCCTGCTGCAATAAAACAAACATCTGCGGATAAGGTAAGGCTTTCAGTAGCAGAAGGAAATATAATAAATATACCTGATTACGGTGGTTTGTTCAGTAATTGTGACAGGCTTACTTATGCAGATTTAAGAGGCTTTGATACTTCAAATGTAACAGATATGTCTTTCATGTTTATGAATTGCCAGAGCTTGAAGGAATTGGATGTAACTAATTTTGATACTTCAAAAGTTACTAAAATGGGCTCAATGTTTTGCGGACTGTTAGAAATCGAAACACTGGATGTAACTCATTTTAATACTTCAAAAGTTACTGATATGAGCTCAATGTTTTACGGAATGAAAAAAATCGAAACACTGGATGTGTCTGGTTTTGATACTTCAAAAGTAGTTTTTATGAACCAGATGTTTTGCGGAATGGAAAAAATCGAGACATTAGATATAACTGTTTTTAAAACTACAGAACTTTCCAGTATGTATAAAATGTTTATGGGTTGCAGCAGTCTTAAGACGATTTATGCATCAGAATCTTTTACAACAACATCTCTTAATGCTTCTAGTGATAACGATGCGTTTCAAGATTGTAGTGCTCTCGAAGGTGGTAAAGGAACTACATACGATCCAAGCAGAATAAGTTCAGTTTATGCCCGTATAGATAGAGGTCCGTCAAGTGCAACTCCTGGATACTTTACGGCAAAGCCTATTGGTGATAAGCCAGGACCGGATGCAGTAGGGGATATTGTATTTAAAGACGGTACTGCAACAGCTTACTTCGACGGTCTTACTCTTACAGATGATCAGAAAAAAGCCGCAATTGCAGTAATTTTCTATAAAGGTACAGGATTAAATAACGGTAGCGATTTTACAACAGAACGCATGCTTGGAGTGGGATTATGTCATGCTCAAGCTGCATGGTGTATAGAAGATGCTAAGGCGCATGATCTAAAAATTGACACCATACTGTGTGAACCAGATTATGGTGGTAGTTCAGGTAATTATACATGGACAAAACAAGACGGTTCACAGGTCAGAAATGGAAAAGAAAATTTATCACAGATAGGAACATATCTTAATGGTCACGGATCAAGCGATGATACTGAAACAGACGGTAATTACCCTGCATTTGACTTTGTAAAAAAATATAAAGAAAAAAGGATTGGCTCAGAAACAGAAAGCCGTGTTTTAGGAACAGAGTTTGAAGATGACTGGTATTTACCGACTCTTGCTGAGATGTATGAAGTATTCAGACAACGTGAACTTGTAAATAAAGTGATTAATCTTTGCCTTAATTTTGGTACAATAAATAATGGTATGTATTATTGGACGTCTTCCCCGCATGGCGGCGCAACTAACCCAGAGTTTGCCAATTATGTGTATATTAATTCGAGTATGACCATTGGTAAAGGATCTCAAGCCAAAACGACTGTATCTAATATCCGTGCCATCCACGAGTTCTAGAAAATTATTGCTTTTTCAATTCAGCCTCCAGTTGTAAAAATTTCTTTGATATTTTTTTGTATTTTCAAAACCCCGTAAATCTGTTAAAATATAATGATTAATGGGTTTCGGAGGTTTTATTATGAAATTTGTTAAAAAAGTAACCTGTTTTTTTGTTTTTTCACTGATTGGACTTATGGCTTTTGCTTATAATCCGCCTGTGCAGGGTGAGAATATGACGGGATTTATAAATCCTTTCCAGATTACTTCTGGGTTTTCTACTGCGGGAGGTCCTTTGTTCAATATTACCCCTGCAGGAACTATGGTAAACCCGGGTCTTGCAGCTTATCAGAACCGTACAAGTCTTGATATCGGTTACACTGCAATCGTTGCAGATGACGAAAACACTCCTTACGGTCATAGTTTTGGAACAGGTATTATTGTTCCGACTAAATGGTGTAATTTTGGCGGTGAATTTTTCGGTATCTGGTCTGAATCCTACAAAATGTGCTTTGCTGATTCAGTTAATTTAAAACTGATTGCGGCAAAAGAAGTTGCAGAAAATTTTGCAATTGGGGTCGGACTTGGAGCAGGTTATCTTTGGGGGTATGGAGAAAGCGACTGGAGCCTTGTTTTTGATGCAGGTGCTGTTTACAAATGGGGTGAACTTGGTCCTATGAAGAATTTCCGCCTTGCAGCATCAGTTTTAAATGCCGGTAAAGTTTATAATAAAGCTCATATATATGGAATAAAAGGTGTTCACGAGGACAGCCAGTGGAGTACATTTCCAGGTTTTTTAACTATGAAAGCCGGAGCTGCGGCAGAGTTTATAAATCAGAAAAACTTTATTTTAGGGCTCTCTGTAGATGTAACCAGTCCACTGTTTCAGAATTTTATTATTGATGCCGGTGTAGAAATGCGCATGCTCAAATTTATCATTCTTTCTTCAAGCTGGGAATTCAACATGGCTGAATGTGTAGAAGGAAAAATGAGCTGGCTTCCTACTGTAGGTTTGACATTTAAGTTTGCCCTTGATACATCTTTTACAAAAAAAGATTCATGGCAGAAAAGTGATATGCAGTTTGGTGCTGCATACAAAAATGTTCATGACGGTGTAAATGTATTTTCTGCAGGTGCTGCCTTTAATCTTGGCCAGCCGGACAGACAGGCACCAAACATTAATGTAGAGGGAAACATAGAAGAAGAATAGAAGTAAAGTCTGCATAAAGCATTCTTTATTTTTAACAGGAGAAGATTTATGAGAATTCAGACAAAGATTACTATTGCAGCCGCTGCAATCGCAGCCGCATGTACTCTCGCATTTGGATTTACTGTATTTAAATATTTTTCACCAAACAATGACGGAACAAGGGACGTTTTAGAATTTCCTTTTTCTGCTTCTGATGACGGACGAATTGTTTCGTGGAAAATGGTTATAGAAAATTCACGCGGAAAAATTGTAAGAACAATTGGAAATAAATCTACTCTTCCTTCAAAAATCACAGCCGGAGGAGTAATTAAATCCCTCGGCCGTGCAAAAGAAAGTGTTATCATTCCAAAAAGTGTAATCTGGGATGGAACTATGGACGACGGTACTATGGCTCCAGACGGAGAATATTTTTATTACATCAGTGTAAAGGATGAAAGTGATAACGAATCTACTACAAAAAAATACAATGTATTTCTCGATAACACTCCGCCGGAATGTTCTGTTACTGTTCCGACCGGTGAAGATTTAATTTTTGGCGAAGGTGCCAAAGCGGTTTTCCAGATTAAGCAGTCGGGTTCAAAAGAAAAAAAATGGACTGGAAAAATTATTGACCGTGACGGAAAAGCTGTACGCACATTAAACTGGGATGACAATAAACCTGCAAACTTTTCATGGGACGGAACTGATGATACTGGAATGATTGTTCCTGACGGTGTATATAATTATGTTCTTGTCGGAGAAGACAGAGCAGGAAACTTAAGTGAAGAACGTGCAATTAAAAATATCATCTTTTCTGCAGAAAAACCTGCTGTAAATATTTCGATTAACGGAACAAAATATTTTTCTGTTTCAGGAAAAAGTGAAAAGACAAAAATTGTTTTTGATGTTGATATTCCGCAGCCAAAAAATGCAAACAAGCTTGTTGACTGGAGCGTTGTAATTTCTCAAAAGGATGAAGCGGCAAAGACTGTAAAAACCATAAGAACTTACAATGCAAAAACTACAGGAAAAGCTGTTCCGCCTGAAACAATTGAATTTGATGCAAAGGACGACAGCGGCTCTTTAATTGCAGAAGGTGAATATTTTGCAACTGTAAAGGCACGTTATCTTAACGGCTTTGAAACAGTTCCTGTAAATACAAGCCTTTTTACATTTGATACAACGCCGCTTTATGCAAAGATTGATTCAAGTACAAACATTTTCAGTCCGGACGGCGACGGAAGAAAGGATATAATTACATTCAGCATAGCATCAGATCAGAAAGGCGGATCTCCTGTTAATTTCTGGAAAGGAATAATTAAAAATAAACAGGATGGAAGTGAAGTTAAAAAATATGAGTTTGGTCTTTTTGTTCCGGAACAGTTGAACTGGGATGGACTTAATGATGACGGAAAGCTCTGCGCAGATGGTAAATACGAGTTTACGGTTTCCGGTTCTGATATGGCAGGAAACTTTACAAGTGTAAAAACAGACGAAGACTTTGTTCTTGATACTTCTAAAACAGAAGTTCTTCTTGCAACAGATTATACATATATTTCACCTGATGCTGTTTCTCAAAATGCAGTTACATTTACTCCTGTAGTAAAAGAAAATGCAGATGTCGTAAAATATAATTTTGAAATTAAAAATTCTTCGGGACAGATTGTATTTTCTCAAAAAGCTCAGGGGCGTGTTCCTTCTTCGATTGTATGGAACGGGAAAACTCCTGATAAAAAAGCATTAAAAGACGGAACTTATTCTGCTTCATTAACTACAGAATCTGCTAACGGCTCTGTTGCAAAGGCTTTAGTTCCGCAGCTTGTAATTGATACAGTTGCCCCAAGTACAGATCTTTCTCTTGAAAACAGAGTTTTCAGCCCGGATAACGACGGAAGAAAAGATGAGCTTTTAATCTATTCTAAAAACTGTTCAAAAGAAAAACTCTGGACAGTTGTAATTACAGATAAAGGCGGAAAACCTGTTAAAGAATATAAATTTAATAAGTACATCAACAACAGTGTTTCATCTGTAATTAAATGGGATGCAACTGACGAAGCAGGAAATAAAGTTGCAGACGGAACTTATTCTGTTGCAGTTAAATCGGTTGACGAAGCAGGAAATAAATTTAATTCTGTGCTTCCTTCTGTAACTGTAGATACAAGACCTGTTAAAGTTTATGTAACTGCAGAATACGAAGGCTTTTCTCCTCTTTCTACAAACGGAGTTAAAGCACAGAAATTTAATTTAAGAACTTCTGTTCCGGAAGGAATTAAGTTCTGGGAATTTGATGTTATCGATGAAAAAGGCAGCAGTGTTTATACTGTTCAGTCTGATGATAAAAACAAATCGCTTCCTAAAGAAATTATCTGGAACGGTACAAAGGATGATGGAACTTATGCCGATGGAATTTTCTACGGCGAACTTTCGATGGAATATGAAAAAGGAAATGACGTTTACGAAAAAACGACACAGTTTGTATGTTCAAATTCTGCACCAAAGTTAAATGTAGTAACGGCTCCTGAATTCTTTAGTCCTGACAATGATGGAACAGATGATGATCTTTTCATCAAGTTAAGTGCAAGATGTGCCGGAAAAATTACTTCATGGTCATTTACTATTTTAAATCCTGATGAATCTGGAAGGGCAGGAAAACCATTCTGGAAAACTTCGGGAACTTCTAAGATTACAGAACAGATTACATGGAACGGTTTAAGTAATGTTTCAACAGAGAAAAACGGACAGGCAGAAAGAGTTCAGTCGGCAATGGATTATCCATGGCAGTTTACTGTAACAGATTCTCTCGGTCTTACATCTACTGTAACAGGAAAGATTTCTGTTGATATTCTTGTAATCCGTGACGGAAATGTATTAAAGATGGCTGTCCCTGCGATTATATTCAGATCAAATGCAGCAGACTTTAAGACTGCAAAAGAAGCTCCTGGAAGTAAGGTTACTCCGGAACAGGCAGCAAACAACGAGCGCGTTCTTAAACGTGTAGCAGAGATTTTAAAGAAATTCCCTGATTATACAATTACGATTGTAGGTCACGCAAATAACATTACCGGAACAGAAGCTGAAGAAACATCGGGTGACATTCCGCTTGTACCGCTTTCTCAGAACCGTGCGGCATTCGTAAAGACAAAGCTTGAGTCTTACGGAATCGAAAGCTCACGAATGAAGACAGAAGGTAAGGGTGGCCGCGAACGAATTGCATCGCTTAAAGACAGAGAAAACTGGTGGAAAAACCGCCGTGTTGAATTCCTGTTACATAAATAAGTGCTTATAAAAAGAAGCCGGATTTGAAACGGAGTTTCAAATCCGGCTTCTTTGTTTTCTGATATTAATTAATTGTTTTTAATTCGCTCTTTGAATATATGTTGTTCTGGGTCTTAATGTAATTTCAACACGGCGGTTTACTGCTCTGCCTTCAGGGGTTTTGTTGTCGCCGCCCTTTGCAGGAACTGTTGCCCCGTAGCCTCTGTAAGAGAATAGTTCCTGCGGGATTCCTTCTTTTATGAGAGCATTGATAATCGTAATGGCTCTTTCTTTTGAAAGGTTCATCTGGTTTACAGGTTGACCTATGTCTGCTGTATGTCCGCCTACAAAGATTGTAAATGCACTGATGCTTAAAAGGTCTTTTAATTTCTGTGCACAGTCTTTAATTCTTGGAAGTTCTTCAGGGAGAAGCTCCGGGCTGTCAGGAATAAATTTTAAGTTGTAAAGGAATTTGATGTCCTCCGTTCCGATTTCTATTTGATCAGGTCCGATTACAGGAGGAAGATCCCACATTTTAAGTTTTGCGACTGCTGTATAATATGCTTCATCCTTTACTGGAGCTGCAACATCATAAATGAGCTGATCTTTTTCAAGAAGAATAACGATCTTTCCGTTTTTCAATAGATCATAATTTTCTTTTACGCAGAGAATTCTTAATGCGTCTTCTTTTTTAATTATGATGTCACTTCTGTTATCGCCGAAAGATTCCAGTGCGAGAATGTGTAATGGATTGTTCCCTACGATATCTGTATAGCGTGATTCATCATCTGAGTAATCGTAATAGCAGATTCCTGTTTTTCTGATAAGTGCAGGATCAACCATATTTTTTTCATAAATCAAATCCATTTCATCGTTGAATATTCTCGGGAAAAAACATGGAGCAACTTCTTCAATCATAAATTCACCGTGAACAGGAAGTTTCCCTCTTGCATCGATTATGATACCTGAATATTTTTTTGATGAAACCTGTGAGATAGGTTTTGAAGGTTTGTATGGAACTGAATGTTTTACAAAAAGTGAACTTAGTTTAGAAAGTTCCATCGTGTGATTTGTATTAAGCACTGAAGAATCTTTTGCAAAATATCCTGTTGTACATTTTGAGGTTGAAATGATGTCTGCGAGGTCGTGGTATGTAATTTCTTCGTCGAGAACAAGGTCAGAGATTTTTCTTGATGAATCTACGTTGAGTGTTAAAAGCGGGTCTTTTACTAAATCCGGAACTCTTGTATTTATGAGGTTTATCGCTGTCTGTCTTCCTGACGGCATGGGAATATCTGCTTTGTCTACGTTGAGGTTGATGTTTGATTTAAATTCTCTTTTTGTCCAGTTTACTTTTGATCTTGATTCCAAAAGTGATACCTGGCTGAAGACTGCAGAAGCCATAAAGAGAGTAGTGATAAAAAATAAAGACTTTTTCATAAAATACCTCATAAAACCTTATCTCCATTCTATTATCGGCGATTTAAAATTAATTGTTTATAGTAGAAATAATTCCGTTTAGAGAAAGAATATCAGAGGCGGAACGGCCGGTTCCACGTGGAAGTCTTATTGTCCAGCTTCTGCCTGGTGGAGTTACTCCTTTTATGAGGCTCAAATTGAGGGAATATAGTGTATTTTCGTCTATTCTGAGGTCATTTGCGAGGGCTTTGAGACTTACACTTTCGTTTACCGTACGTTTTCGCAAAGATCTTTGAATGTCTTTTTCCCGCTTTTAGAAAGGGCCCGTTTTACAGCACCGGCACCGCAGTTGTAAGCTGCCAGGACCAGCGGCCAGTCTCCGAATGTCCTGAAATTTTCAGAAAGCTTTTTTAATGCTGCGTCTGTTGCATTAAAGCATATCTCCGATGTAGATTCCGGCCCACTCCCATGTTCCGTGAATATCAGGATCTGCAGGAAAGTTTACTTCCCTGAAGTAGAAATACCATGTAGGCATTGTTGTCCAGCCTGTTGTTCTGAGATAGGCTTCATTAGGTGTTGTGCCTGGAATAAGTTCTTTGTCACATGTGATCCGGTTTCCGTGCATGTAGTTCCCCATCGAGAAGTCTACCTGTCCGGTACTTGCGTTTTCGTCCTGCTTCCATGAAACAGCAAAGAAATTAACTTTTGATCTGTATGTATCGAGTTTTTTCGGCTGATATCTGTAAATTGCTTCCTTAATGGCGTTTTCAAGTGCTCCGAGAGACTTGAAAGTCCAGTTTTTAGGTGAATTGTTAAAGTCAATGAGCGTTTTTGCATAGTTATATGCGTCAGGAATATCTGCAATCTGAATTGTTGCACTGTCAGGCTGTTCTATGAACATATTGTAGGTTTTAAGGGCTTTTGTCCATTCACCGATTTTTTCGTATTCACGGGCAAGCCTCATATACATTTCTGTAATGCTTACATTTGAAGGAAAACGGTTTATAAGCTGATTAAAGTATTTGATACGGCTTTCAGGGTTCCGGCTTATTTTTATGAGGTTTTCAAGGCATAGAAAATGAACTGACTGTCCCATTACGATAAGATCAGGGTAGTTTTTGATTATGCGTTCAAAATAGAATTCTGCCATAGGCTCTGCATTCTTATTAAGGTAAGAATGGGCAACCATTAAAAGCCAGTATGCGTTAAATTTGTCTTCAGGATGTTCTTCGACCCATTCTGTGAGGTAGAGAATAAGCTGAGTATCCTTTCCGTTTGCGAGATAGGTTTTAGCTATGGAATTCATTATTGCGGCTTTAGCATCGTCTGTAGTCCTTTCGAGATTTGAAAGGTAGGTAAGTTCTTCTATGGTTTTCTGGTAACTTTCTTTAGAATTGTTATTTTTTGAGCACGAAAATGTTAATATAGGGTATATAATAGTAAATAAAGTGAATATTATGATACTTCTTGTTTTTGCTGTCATAATTTTACTTTATCATACTGTTTTGTTATTGGCAAGATTGCCGTTTTTGTAGTATCCTTATAGGAAGCGCAGAATTATCTTATCAGCAGGTGGAATATATGCCGGAAAAAAACGAAAAAAGAATTTTACGAACAAGTCTTGCAATCGGTTTTATGTGTGTACTTATGGGACTTGCATTTTTACTCATTATTCCAGCAAAAAAGGCAGAAGGTTTTCTCTTTATTTTCTTTCTTGTTTTAATGTGTCTTTCTGCTTTTTTGATTTATGTATCACTCGTTCTTTCTAAACCAGTTCTGCTTTACGGTGGTTTAAATCTTTTTATCTATTCGGTTGCTGCAGAAATTTTTACAACAAAGCTTATTCCGTTTCAGATGACAAAGGTATGGCCTCTGTTAATGATTGCCTTTGGTATTACACTTATTCCAAGCGGTTATCTTAGATTTAAAAAAATAAGAACCGTTTATCTTATTCCGGCAATCGTCCTGATTTTTCTCGGAACAGTTTTTTCAATGTTCTCATTTCATGTTATAAAAGTTCCTTTTAGAAAATTTTTTGCATATATGTGGCCGAGTATTTTAATTGCAGCAGGATTAATTCTGATTGCATATTATTTATACAGCCAGAAGTGTCAGGAATCTTTTATTCAGGATTCTGACGACCAGGATGACGGAGAGGATTGATGCTTACGGGTCATAAGACCGAAAGACTGTCGATATACATTTTTAGTTTTCTCATTTCTTTGATTGCTTTAACATTTGGATGTAAAAGTTCTGAGCATGAAACTATGAAAGGCGCTGGAGAAAGTTTGACTTCGGTTTATTCTCCAGAAGAAGAAAAAACTGTAGACCTTTCAGAAGCAACTCCTGTTAAGGTTGAAGTTAAAAAAAACGCATCTTATTTTTCTTCAATAGATAATTCAATCTTAAGCGGAATTCAGATTGGATCTCCTCAGACAATAAGAAATTCAATTTCAAAAATCGGAAAAGCTCCGATTGATTATACAGAAAATGAAAGTACTCTTTATAATATTGCTCAGGCAATAATGAAAATTGCTTATCCATCGGAAAAACCTTTGGATAATGTTCCAGAAGTTAAAAAGACAAATAATTATATCGGAATGATTGAATCTGCCAAGAAAGGAATTTATGAATATGGTACTGAGCAGAGAGATTTTTTTGAATGCATAATTCCTTGTCTTGTTTTATGTACACCGACAGCAAAGACAGATTTTTATGATGATGCAGAAAAGACTCTCATTACTGCACTTTCTAAAAAACCGGATTCTGTAATATGTAATTATCTTCTTGGACGTCTTTATGTTAAGAAGGGTGATTATAATAAAGCAATTACTTATTTTGATAAAGCAACGGAAGTTAATGCGATTGTTTATGAAATCCTTTATGAAAAAGCAAACTGTCTTATAAAGTTAAAGAAATATGATCAGGTAAAAAGCATTCTTGATAAGCTTGTAATTCAATTTCCATCTGATGTAAAAATCTTAAAGCTTTATGCGACTACAGCATTTTTGATGAACGATTATCAGAAAGCCGAACAGTATGCTTCTTTGGTTTTACAGCAGAATCCTTCTGACCTTGAATTTATTCTTTTCCGTGCAAAAGTATTTGTAGAAACTGCAGATTATCTTAAAGCGTCTGCGCTTCTTGATGTGTATTCAAAAACTTATCCGGACAAAAACGAATATCTTCTGCTTCGTTCAAGAATTCAAAAAGAGTGGAACAAAAATCTTAATGCTGCAGTTGCAACAATTGAACATGCACTTGCCCTTTATCCTAATGATATAGATGTAATTCTTTATGCTGCCCAGCTTTCTTCTGAAACCGGTGCAATGATAAATGGTAAATCAGGTGGTGAGCTTGCTTCGATAATTCTCGAAGGTGATCCGCAGAATCAGAAAGCACTTCAAGTAAGTGCGCAGTCATATTTTAATGCCGAAAATTATTCGACAGCATATACACTCAGTAAAAAGATGATGGCGCTTACATATATTCCTCAGGATGGATTTTTTCTTCATATTAAAATCTGTCTGGCATTAAGATATAATGAAGAAGCGTGGAGATATGCATCTTCGGTTTATGAAAAAAATCAGTCTGATCCGGCTGTGATTCAGATTTATATAGACGTGATGAGAAAAACCGGAAGAACGGCTGCTGCTTCGCGTATTATACAGAACCTTCTTAGCCAGAATCCGTCTTCTCTTATGAAAAGTTACCTTTTATATGAAAGAAGCTTTCTTCAGGGAACAGACAATGCTCAGCTTGCGGACCTTCGTTCAAGCTTAATCGCAAATCCCCGTAATTCTGACGCTTTGTTCAGAATGTATCAGATTTACTATTATAGAAGAGATTATAAAAAGGCTCAGTATTACCTTAAACAGGTAGTTTCACTTAATCCAAACGACGAAAAGTACATCCGCCTCAATAAAGAAATTGAAACCCTTGCCAAATAGACAAAATCTATGATATTCTATCAGAACTAATATTTTTAACATAAAATTACAGGAAGGATTTATATGTTGTTTTTAAATTTTCTTGATACAGCAGCTCCGGCAGGAGATCCAAGTGGACAGATGCCGAGTTTTCTTATCATGGTTTTGGCAATGATTGCCATTTTTTATTTTTTGATTTTCCGTCCACAGAAAAAACAGGAAAATGAAGCAAAAAAAATGCTTGATGCTCTTAAAAAGGGTGACAAGATTTTAACATATGGTGGAATGTATGGCGTTGTTTCTTCTATTAAAGATAATTCTATCGTTGTTAAAGTAGATGAGAATGCAAAAATTGAATTTACAAAAACTGCCATTGCAAAAGTTGTAAACGAAGAAGAAGAAAAAGCTAAAGCAGAAGCTGCTAAGGCTAAAGAAACTTCTAAAAAAAATAAAAAAGAAAACTAATAAAAATTGGAGCAATAAAAAATGAGTAAACGAAATCGTTTTCTTATCATCCTTGCAGTTTTAGGCTTATGTCTTTACTGTTTGTGGCCTTCTATAAACTGGTACTTCCGTACTACAAAAGATGCCCAGCAGATTGCGTTGAGCTCACTGGAAAAAATCAGGGAATATTCCATTAAAAATGCTGTTGATTCAGTAAAGAAATTGGAATCAGATGTAAAAGCTAACCCGTCTGCACCTGTTGCTGCAGAATATGACTGGCTTTGTAAAGAATCAGTTAAGAATTATAAAAAATTCAATGCGGCAGTTCCTGCAGAAATGAATATGTCTGCAATGATGAAAGGATTTAGTCTTGGATACAATATGGATACTGCTGAGCAGAGAAAAGAAGCTGCAAATGCAATTCATGATAAACTTGTTTCTAAATTTCAGGAAAGAATAAGATCAAAAATCTTAAAAGATAAAAAGAATTACACAAACGCTGTTAAGCTTGGTCTCGACCTTGCAGGTGGTGTAAACGTAATCATTCGCGCTGATCTTGATGCAGCTGTTGCAGCTAAAGGAAAAGACCTTAAACCGGAAACAGTTCCTTTGTTTAAACAGCAGGCAATGGCAAATGCAATTGAAGTTCTTACAAGCCGCATCGACCGTTTTGGTTTGACAGAACCTGTAATTCGTCAGCAGGGTGAAGACCGTATCTATATCGAAATTCCTGGTGAAGGTCAGGAAACTTCAATGGATGCAATTGTTATGGGATCTGGACTTCTTAACTTCCGTCTTGTAGACGATGAAGCAACAGAATCATTTACACAGTACTATTATTCAAACCTTGCAACAACATTTGATGAAAATGGAAAACTTCTTAATCCTTCTATTCTTCCTGATGACTGTGAAGTTCTCGGAATATATGGAAAAGATGAATACGGTCTTGATCAGTTTAAAGGTTATCTCGTTATAAAAAAACAGGTTGCGCTTGACGGTAAGCACGTTACTAATGTAACAACATCTACTGACCAGATGGGACAGATTGGTGTTGACTTGACTCTTGATACAGAAGGTTCTCAGATTTTCGGTGATCTTACTTCAAAGAATGTAGGAAAGAGACTTGCGATTGTAAGTGATAATAAAATTAAGTCTGCACCGGTAATTAAGACTGCAATCATCGGATCACGTGTTCGTGTTGATGGATTTGGAGTTGATGAAGCAAGAAACCTTCAGAAGGTTTTGGAAACAGCAACACTTGATGTTCCTCTTGAAATTGAAAGCCAGCAGGTTATCGGAGCTTCTTTGGGAGCTATCTCAATTGAGCAGGGTAAAAATGCACTTTTAATCGGTCTCGCTTTGATTATGGTATTTATGCTTATTTATTATAAGGGTGCTGGTATTAATGCAATCGTTGCACAGGTATTAAACCTTTACTTCCTGTTCTCAATTCTTTCTGCATTAAATCTTACATTAACATTGCCAAGTATTGCCGGTATGGTTTTGACAATCGGTATGGCAGTTGATGCTAACGTTATTATTTTTGAGCGTATAAAAGAAGAGCTCAGAAACGGAAAGAGCCGTAGGGCTTCTATTGAAGCAGGCTTTGACGGTGCGTTCTGGGCAATTATGGACTCTAACATCACAACATTCATTGCTGCATTGTTCCTTTCTGTACTCGGAACAGGTTCAATCCAGGGATTTGCAGTAAGCCTTGCAATTGGTGTTGTTTCTTCTGTATTTACTGCTTTGTTCGTATCAAGACTTATGTTTGACTTTAATTCGGATGTATTTAATAAAGAGTCTGTAAGTATCAGCTGGAGGATTAAATAATGAAAAAGAGAATCGAATTTACAAAGTTTTTTATTCCGGCAGCTGTTTTAAGTTTTGTATTTATTGTTGTTGGTGTAATTTCTATTATTACTCGTGGAATTAATTTCTCAATCGACTTTAAACCTGGTTATATTGAAGAAGTTCAGATTTCTTCAAAACCTGCTGTAGAAGATGTTCGTGTTGTATTATCTGGAATCTCAGGTGTGGCTGTTAAAATGGTTGGACTGGGAGATGAGCAGGCATATCAGATTAGAGTAGGAGCAGAAGTTTCTGGAGATGATGTAACAGAAAGAATTACTGCTGATTTGGAGAAAGCATATGGTTCTGTAAATGTATTGAAAACAGACTTTATCGGATCAAGTCTTTCTAAAACACTCGCATTTTCTTCAGTACTCCTTTTGCTTGGAACACTTTTATGTATCTGGATTTATGCATCCATCAGATTCCGCTGGGACTTTGCATTAGGTGCTATCATTGCTCTTTTGCACGATGCGCTTATTATGTTCTCGTTCCTCGCATTCTTCCAGGTTGAATTTTCTACAATCTCGATAGCTGCTGTTTTAACTATCATCGGTTACTCAATCAACGATACAGTAGTTATTCTTGACCGTGTACGTGAAAATATTCAGGTTCTTGATGTTCAGAGTTTTAAAGATGTTATCAATCAGTCTTTGAGTGATACATTAAGCCGTTCTGTAATTACAACAGTTACAACATTATTCGCTGTTGTTTCTCTTTACATCTTTACAGATGGAGCGATCCATGACTTTGCATGGGCATTGATAATCGGTTTGATAAGCGGATGTTATTCATCTGTATTTATTTCAAGCGGATTTATCACACTCATCCGTAAAAACTGGAAGCCGGAATTTGGTCTTCATGCATTTACTAAACCGGAACCAAAATCTGCATTCTAATATTGTTTAGAAGTAGGGCGATTTAAATCAAGGCCTGCAGAAAAGTTAAAACTTTCTGCAGGCCTTTTATTTAAAAAATGGGCAGCAGAAAAATGAGTGTTTATTTTTTCTTCACTTTTATGTAAAATACTTATTATGAATGTTATTAAGGCAGATACATTAGGTTATTGCATGGGTGTGCGGCGCGCTGTAGAAAGTGCAGAAGTTGCCCTTAGAGAATATAAGGATAAAAAGGTATACTCTCTCGGACCGCTCATTCATAACCAGAATGCGCTTGATGATCTTGCGTCAAAAGGTCTTAATATTATTGATGAAGGTTCAATTGATAAGCTTACAGAAAACTGTGTAGTCATAATACGGGCTCATGGAGTAAAACCTTCCGTTAAAAAAATCCTTGAAGATAAAAACACAGTTATAATTGATGCAACATGTCCACGTGTAACTGTAAGCCAGAACCGTGTAAAAGAATTTTCAAGGCAAGGTTATACGGTCTTCCTTACAGGCGACAAAGGTCATGCAGAAGTAGAAGGAATAAGGGGCTTTTGTGAAAGTGATTTTTACTGTATAGAAAACCTGTCTGAAGCTCAGCTTGTTTTAAAGACAGGTACTTTTGAAAAAGTCATGCTTTTGAGTCAGACAACGTTCAGTGAAATGGAATTTGCAAGAATTTCTGAATGCTTTAAATCTTTTTTTGATGAGAAAAACGTCGGCAAAAAAAACAAGCTTGTAATAATAAATACGATTTGCCCTGCAACAAAACAAAGACAGGAAGCTTTGGAAAAGCTTTCGGGAAAAGTAGAAGGAATAATTGTTGTCGGCGGGAAAAAATCTGCAAATACGGTAAGACTTTATCAAAAAGCTTCATCTTATGTGACAAAAGCAGTTCATATAGAAAATGCGTCCGAGATCCCGGATGAGTTTTACTCATTAGACACGGTAGGTATAACAGCAGGGGCAAGTACTCCAGACAGTGTCATCGACAAAGTGGTAGACAGGTTGAATGAGGGAATTGCATAAGTGCATAAAATTTAAGAGATGTCAGAATAACTGATGGAATATAATTCTCCGTCTTCTGGAACATCTAAAATTATTTTCTCCTTTTCCGGAATTATTGCTCTATATCCAGATTAACGGATTCTATTATTTCTGGAGATGTGAAATTTCTTTTAGTTAAGATATAGTTATTGCCAGCATGCAGACAGTAAACGGGGGGGGGATATCCCTTGAAATACTGATATTATTTCTATATAATTAAACAATTATGGAAACAAGATGTTTTAGTATGTTAAAGCCTGGTGTTTTGAATCGCAGGCTGGTGGGAGAGGTAATAAGCCGCCTCGAAAAGAAAGGATTAAAGTTAGTAGGCTTAAAAATGATGAATATTTCAAGGGAACTTGCAAGCAAGCATTATATTGAGCATAAGGGCAAGCCTTTTTATGATTCTCTTGTTGATTACATTACTTCTGGGCCTGTTGTTGCAATGGTATGGCAGGGAGATGACTGTATTACACTCGTAAGAAAACTTTGTGGAGCTACAAGCCCTGCAGAAAGTCATCCAGGAACAATCAGGGGAGATTTCTGTTCTCATACTCAGCACAATATTATTCATGCTTCTGATAGTGATGAAAGTGCAAAACGCGAGATAGATCTTTTCTTTAAGGAAGAAGAAATCATTGACTGGGAAGATACACTTTCCTGCTGGCTGTAAATAAATTCAACTTGACTTTATAGCTTGAAAAAAACAGGAGTCGGAGGATTTGTAATGAATTCTAAAACTGTAGGAGTAATTGGAGCTGGAGCGTGGGGTACTGGTTTTGCACAGGCACTTGCACGAGGTGGTCATAAAGTTGTTTTGTGGGCACTTGAGGATGAAGTAGTTGAATCTATAAATAAAGAGCACGAAAATAAAAAATTTCTTCCAGGCTTTAAACTTTCCGAAAACCTTACAGCGTCGAAAGATATAAATGAAGTTGCATCAAAAAAAGATTTTCTTATTCTGGCAAGTCCATCGCTTTATCTTGAATCAACTGTAAAAAAGTTAACTACAATTCCTAATATTGCTGACGGCGAAACCTTTGTAGGAGTACTTACAAAAGGTTTTGTTCCTTCTAAAAGAGGACCTCAGCTTTGTCTTGAAACAATTGAGAATGTTCTTCCTGGAATTTATAAAGGTAATACTGTTTATATTTCAGGTCCAAGTCATGCAGAAGAAGTTGCTATGGGAAAGCTTACAGGACTTATTGCTGCATGTGAAAATCCTAAGAATACAATTATTTTCCGTGAGCTTATGAGGGTTCCGGGACTTTTAGCATATTCAAGTCTTGATGTTGTTGGAGTTCAGATTTGTGCAGCAGTTAAGAATGTTGTTGCCGTAGTTTATGGTTGTCTTGATGCGATTTCTGAAACTTCTGAAACATTCGGTGATAATTCTGAAAGTCTTCTTCTTGCTGCAGGTCTTAATGAAATTCAGCAGCTTGGATTTGCAATGGGTGCAACTCATGCAGAAACATTTACTTCGATTGCCGGAGTAGGGGACCTTGATGTAACCTGCAAAAGTAAATACGGAAGAAACCGTCGCTTTGGTCAGGATATAATTAAGAATAATATTCTTTCAAAATTTAAAGATCTTGATGATTTAATTACAAATGTAAATCAAATAGGCTATCTTCCGGAAGGTGCGATTGCCTGCAAATATGTTCACGAAATTGCTGAACGCTTAAATTTAAAACTTGTTATCTGTGACGGATTATATAAAATTCTTAACAGGGAAATTCAACCTGAAGAATTCTTAAAAGATCTTCTCCGTTTAAAGAAGCGGGTAAAAAGATAATTAATACAGGGGCAGACTGATGCTTGAAAAAATAACAGACACATTCAGCGGGATTATCCGTACTATCAGCGGAAAGGCTTCGATTACAGAAAAAAATATCGAAGACACAGTTGAACAGATTAAAATGGCTTTACTTGAAGCCGATGTTAATATCCGTGTAGTAAGAAGGTTTGTTAATTCAACTATCGAAGAAGCAAAAGGTGAAAAGGTTTTAAAAGCTGTAGACCCGGGTCAGCAGTTTGTAAAAATAATTCACGATAAAATTGTTTCTATGCTCGGAGATGCAAAAACTGATCTCAAACTCAAAGGCCCGGATACTCAGTCAGTAATTCTCATGCTTGGTCTTCAGGGTTCTGGTAAAACAACAGCCAGCCACAAACTTGCTGCGCGCTTAAAGAAAGAGGGGAGACGTCCTCTTTTGGCTGCGTGTGACCTTGTTCGTCCTGCAGCCATTGAACAGCTGTGTGTTCTCGGAGCAAAGATTGATGTTCCTGTTTATAAAGAAGAAGGTACAAAAGACGCAGTTCGTGTTGCAAAGAATGCAATAGATTATGCAAAGAAAAACGGTCTTGATGTAATTATCCTTGATACAGCCGGACGACTTCAGATTGATGAAGATATGATGGCTGAACTTGTTGCAGTAAAAAAAGCTGTTACCCCTGACGAAGTTCTTCTTGTTGCAGATTCTATGACAGGTCAGAATGCTGTTGACATCGCAAAATCATTTGATGAACAGCTTGGCCTTTCCGGTGTAATTCTTACAAAGTTTGACTCTGATGCACGGGGAGGAGCTGCCCTTTCTTTAAAGACAATTACTCAAAAACCGATTTTGTTTATCGGTACTGGTGAAAAGACAGAAGACTTTGAAGTATTCCATCCTGACCGAATTGCAAGCCGTATTCTCGGCATGGGCGATATCGTTTCACTTGTTGAAAAGGCACAGGAACAGGTAAACATAGAAGATGCTAAAAAGCTCGAAGCTAAAATGGCCCGCAATGAGTTTACTCTTGATGATATGCTTGAGCAGTTTAAGCAGGTTAAAAAAATGGGCTCGATGCAGTCGCTTATGGAAATGATGCCTGGAATGGCAGGTGCTCTTCAGGGGCGGGATATCGATACAAGCGGAATGAAACATCAGGAAGCTATCATTCAGGCGATGACAAAAAAAGAAAGGGCAAACCATCTTATCATCGGACCAAGCCGCAGAAAAAGAATTGCAAAGGGTTCTGGAACCTCTGTTGCAGAAGTAAATAAATTAATCAAACAGTTTGAAAAGACAAAGCTGGCAATGAAAAAAATAAGCCGCAACAAGGGAATGCAGTCACGGCTTATGAGTCAGCTTATGGGTCAGTAAGTCTTATTTTACGACAATAATTGAAGTTTCTCTTCCGTCCTTTGACCATGCACGGTCAGGATTTGTTGTATCCGGAAAACTCTTTGTTCCGTTGTAAAAGGCGTAGTAGTAAGTTCCTTCTGGAAGAGGGAGGTAAAGCTCATAGTATCCAGGATGTGTTTCTGTAAGCTCGTAAATCCATGGATCCCAGTCAGTAAAGGTTCCTGCAAGACGGATTTTCTGTCCTTCTGGTCCCTGATATATAAAGTGAACGCCCTTGTCCGTCTTTTTGGTTTCATTTTTATGGTTGTTTGTAACGTTGAGTGTAGAAACCTCGATTCCTGTGTACGGATTGTAGTACTTATTTTCGTTATTCGGGTCTGTTGTCCAGATTCCGTCAATTATTATCCGGTATGAAATAAATTCAATATCGCGTGGAAGTTCAAGAATGTAAAAATAAAGGCTGTCGATTTCTTTTTCGTCAATGTCCTTTGTTGATTTTTTCATAAAGGAGTGAATTTCTTTATAATCTTCAAAGTCAAATGCAATGCCTATATGGCGTGGTCCTTTTTCGGCAGTAAAAACGATATAATCGTCCTGCTGGTATGGTGAAGAAACACCCCTGATATCGTTTACGGCAACACGATATTCGTAAGGGTATTTAAACTCTGTATCTGGAGAATTTTTTTTGCCCTGCGGTTTACCCTTAGCGAAAGCCGGTACAAGATTTAATAAAATAATGCTTAAGCTTAAAATTTTTACAAAATACTTCATAAATACATTATCGGCCATAAATTCATTCAGTTTAGGGGATTTAAAAAAATCTACAATATATATAAAAAAAATTGTGACAAATACCGTTAATATATGATATAATAGTTCAATGGAATATAGTTCTTAGGGCTTACTGTATTCTATTGATTTGGGGAAAGAATATTAATTTATGCCGGGTTTAAGTCAATTAAGAAAATTAAGCGAAGATGTGCTCAGATTAGGTAATGAAGCAAAGCTGCGTTCAGAACGTGGTGAAAAGCCTGTCGTTGCAACTATTCCATCTTCAGTTCCAGACATAGATGACTCTGAGGATTTCGTATTAGGTCTTCCGGAAAAGGAAAGTGACGAAGCTCCGTCAGAAGAAGAACTCGCTGCGAAGGCAGAAGAAGAGCAGGCATTAGCCTCGGCTGCCAGCGATCTTGAAAATCTTCTTGCAGGAAATGCTCCTGCTTCTCAACCAGACATTGATCTTTCAGGAATTTTAAATCCGGTAATGGATGCAGATGACGGCATACCTGACCTGTCTGCATTTGAAGCTCCACCACCTCCTCCAGAAAAGAAAGAACCATCAATCGAGGACATGAGCCTTGATGATCTTTTAAATACACCTTCACAGGATTTTGCAGAACCGGAACCTGTTCCAGAACCTGAACCGGCACCGGAGCCTGAACCGGAGATGACTTCGGTAGACGTAACTTCTGATTTTGATCTTGCAGCTCCAGCAGAAGATATTGCGATTCCAGATGTTTCCGACATGGAAAATTTTGAAGCATCGGATTTGTCTTTTGATGCTCCAGCAGAAAAACCTGCTGCAGAAAGTACAGATGAATTTGGTTTTTCCGGTGAAGCAATTGATTTGACCGCAGATCTTCCTGATGAATTACAGGAAGTTGTAGATACTCCAAAACCTTCTGTAAATACATCTGTTTCTGAGGCAGAAGAAATTTCTGAAGTAGAAGAACCTTCTGTGCAGGATATTTCGATACCAGACGATATTTCAATGCCGGAAGATACAGCAATGCCTGGAGATATTTCTATTCCTGAAACTGAAGCTTCTTCAGAAACAGTATCTTCTGGTGCAGATGAAATTCCTGTTGCAGGGGATTTTGGATTTGATGCAATTGATACAAGTGGCCTTGATGATATAGGTTCTGCAATGGGGCAGACAGAAGAAACTCCTCAGAGTTCCGGCCCTGGTTTTGGAGAAGATTTTGATCCATCTGCAATTGATCTTTCAGGGCTTGATCTTGGTGGAGATTCTGGAGAAGGTGCTGCTGGTGGTGGGGAAGAGCAGACTCCTGAAGTTTTTGATACATCAGAAATGGATGGAATCGGAATGTCCGATTTTAACATTCCTGAAACAGATTCCAAATTATCAAGTTCTCTTTCTTCTGATTTTGAACTGGACTCAGAAGGCGCAAGTGATCTTGATTTTGAAATTGCAGGTTATACAGGAGCAGATGCAAATCCGTTTGATAAAAATGGACGCATAAAGTCTCAGATAGCAACGCCTGTTGAAGAAAAAAGAAAGAATACTTTAACAGATGCAGAATATAAAAAGTTCAAGAATAATTTAAAATACTATCCTCTTAATGTACGGCTTGCTGTAGAGGATATGATTGTTAAGAATGAATTTACTGATGATGTAATTTTTGAAGTCATCGAAAAAATTCTTAAAAAAGTTCCGGCCCGTCAGCTTGCATCTCATCTTGAAAAGATGCTCGACATACAGCTTTCTGTTCCCCGCGACTTTGAACGAAGAACTGCAGAAGAATACGAAGCATACAAGCAGTCGATTCAGTATCAGTTAAAAAACAGAATTCTTCCGGCAATTGTAATCGGTGTATTTGGTTTTATCATGCTCTGCTGTATCGGTTTCCTTACTGTTGAATTTGTATATAAGCCGATAAAGGCAGAAGGCCTTTATAAATCTGGTTACAGCTATCTTGAAAAAGAAGATTTTACTCAGAGCGAGATGGATTTTAATAAAGCTAAAGGATATAAGCTTAAAAAGAAATGGTTTTTCAGATATGCAGAAGGTTATAGAAGACATAAGCAGTATGAACGTGCTGAAAATAAATATAAAGAGCTTTTAAAATATTTTAATCATGATAAGCAGGCTGGACTTGATTATGTCCGTATGGAACTTGAAGACCTTGCAAATTATGAAAAAGCAGAAGATATCTGCAGACGGGAAGTTCTTGATTATCACATTAATGATATAGATGGTGTTCTTCTTTTGGGTGACGTTTATCTTGAATGGGCGACAGAATTAGACAGTTCAAAATTTGAGAATGCTTACGAACAGTATAACTTTGTTCTTCAGCTTGTTAAAAAGCCAAAGAATGAATATTACGCAAGACTTATGCGTTACAGCGTAAGAACAGATAACCTTAAAGATGTTCTTCAATACAAGGAAATGTTCTTCCCTGTTGAAAAATCTTTGAGTGGTGATGACTGGACAGAAATGTCTGGTTATCTTATGAATAAGCTTTATGGAAATCTTGCACCTCAGGAAGAATATCTGAGAGAATCAATTGAAGATGTTCTTGAGATGTTAAAGCGTTCAATAAAGTACAGCCCGAAAAATCCTATCGCAAGATATAATATGTCGCGTTATTATATCGAGTCTGGAAATCATGAACGGGCTATAAAAGAACTTGAATCTACAACAGCTCTTTTTAAAGAATCAAGATCACTTAAAAAACGTGACATGTATAAGTTCTTAAATTCTTACAGACTCATTGGTGAACAGTATCTTTATGAGAGAGAATTTATAAAGGCACAGGAATCACTGGCAGAAGGAATTAAGCTTTTTGAAGAAAAGAATGAAGTGAGTGGTCTGGAAAGTGATAAGAATGTTGGAATCATGTATTCAGATTATGCAGATATTGATTACTTTATTTCCGGTGATCTGGAAAATGCTTACAGAAATTATTTAAATTCAATTAATAATAAAAATGATAATGCTTATGTAAGATATAAAGCAGGTTATATCGATTACGGAAATAAAAATTACGAAGACGCATTTAAGCATTTTGTAGTTGCATCAGAAAAAAAAGAAAATGATTCTAATCTTCTTTTAGCATTGGGAAATGCATTGGCATTGCGTGATGATGATTATGCAGGTTCAGGATATTATGAAAGGCTTATCAATGTTCTTGATCATGAAATATCCAGAAAAGATGTAATTATGCCACAGATTAAAAATGAAGATACAGAACTTATTGAATTATATATGAAAGCTTCAAATAATCTTGGAGTTACTCAGTACAGACTTGCAAGGGAAACAGGAAACAGCAGCCTTAATGGAGAAAGTATTTTTAATTTCCAGAATTCACTGAGGGCATATGATGCACTTACCCGTAATCCTGAAACTATGGTCAGAATTGGCGGAACAAATCTTGCTGAACAGAATGTAAAATATGTAACAAGCCCTATCACAGCTTATGAACCGGCAATTTATACAGACATTCCGAGAACTCTCGGCGATGAAAAACGACTCGAATAGAATCGCTTTGTTTTATCTAACGGGGTTTTGATTTGAAACTGTTATGTCCGTATAACGGAATTCTTGTAAGAAGATATGTAAACTCTTTATATAAGGAACTTTTCCGTAAATCCATTCATCTTTGTACAGTTTTTATTCCTGCTCTTTTGCACCGGTTTTACTGGGTCATTGAAGTTCTTTTGATTCTTGCTGCTCTGGGTTTTACTTTAAGTGAAATTCTGCGTCTTAACGGAATTGAAGTTCCCGTAGTTTCTGATATCACAAAAGTTGCGGCAAGAAAAAGGGATGAAGGAAAATTTGTTTTAGGCCCTTTGACTCTTGTTGCCGGGATTGTAATTTCAAGTCTTATTTTTCCTGAACGCTCATATACAATTGGAATTCTTTCTCTTGCAACCGGTGATGGTCTTGCAAGCCTATGTGGAAAACTTTTCGGAAGGATTAACATTCCGTTTACGGAAGGGAAGACGGTTGCAGGTTCTTTAAGCTGTTTTGCGGCCGTATTCTGCTGTTCATTTATAATAAGCCGTGATGTTTATGCAAGCCTTATTATTGCTCTTGTCGGAATGATAATAGAAGTTTTTCCGCTTAAGGATTTTGATAATGTCCTTATTCCGGTCGGCTTATCTTACGTTGCGACTTTTCTTGTATAGATTCTTTTTTTTACGGATAAAATTCAATAAGATAAAAACTAGTCCCAATGATACATTTTATGCAGTGCCCTCAGATAAAGGTTTGTGCCTGCGATGAGAAATATTGAGCCGGCTGTGATTATGTAAAGAAGGTCGGTACATGTCATAAGCTTGATTCCCGCTGCCATAAAGATATAACTTACAAGAAGTTTTAGAATTGCTTTATTTTCTGTTTCGCGGAATGTTATTATAAACGTCAGAATTGTCAGAATTGAAATAATTATGAATAAAGTTATTACTATATTGGAAAAACCATACTGAATGCCAAAGGTTTTTGTTGCGATGCTTGTGTTAAGCGGAATGCAGAGCGTTACGATAATGGCAGAAATAAAAATAGCTGTGAGATCTATTTCGATGTTGAGCTTTTGAGAATCTTTTGAGTTTACAGCAATGAAAAGAAACGAGAACAGTGAAAGAAGTTTTCCTAAAAGCGAATAATTTCCGAGAAGCAGGTAGATTTGGGAAAATGTTTTTTTAAGGTCGAAAACGGCTATTATAAAGCGGGAAAGTTCAAGCTGGAGACCAAGTAAAACTACGCAGAAAAGGATAATCAGTGTAGATTGGGTTTTTTCAAAACTGAACAGCATGTAAAAGGCCGTAATTGGAATAAAAAACTGGATGAAAATGAGCGAAATTAACACGGATTTTTCGCTTGGCTTAAAAAATGAAAGGCCTTTTAGTGAAAAAAAAGGAAGACCGAATGTTTTTTCAAACGAGCCGTTTAAAGACTTGATGATAAGCAGGGCCATTACGCCTAAAAGGCTTAATACAGAAAAAATTGCAAAAACTTTGATGATTCTGTTTCGTGTTTTTAATGTCATGATTTAATTTTATAGGCAAAAGAAATAATAGTAAAGTCAAAAATCTCTGCTCATAATAACTAAAGTGAAAAATTATAATTCCGATAATCAAAAGGAAGGTATTTTTAAGTAAAATAACCGGGTTTGATAAACCTCTTGAGCGGGGTTTACGGGAGTTACTGATATATGAAAAAAATAATGATTTTAGCTTTAAGCTGCTTTTTGATGAGTTCTGGTTTGTTTGCCGGAGATGTCGCTGTATTTAAGGACATCGGTTTTTCTAAAGATGGAAAAGTTTATTTCTTTGGGGAATATGGTAAAACTGACAAAAAATTCATTCCGTATGGAGAAATCTACGGTGTAGATGTTGCTAAAAATGAATATATTCCTGGAAAGGTTTTCAAATCACAGGATAAGAGCAATACAAAGGCAAGTAAAGATGTATTTGAAGAGTTATATGCAAAGCACTATTCGGAAATTCAGAAATATGAATGTTATCAGGCACATGCAGTTGATCTCCTTTATGTAATGGAAGATGAAGGAAAAGGTGCGGAAGAAGAAATCGTATTTAAGAGTTTTGAAGAAAGTGAATATACATATCATATTAAACTTATTCCTACCTTTTATGGAAATAAATCTTCTTTTTATATAAGTGTAAGCGTTTATGACAAGGACAATAACCTTGCAATGACATATAAAGCAGGAACTCCATCAGTTAAAAGACCAAATGTGACTCAGTATAAAATTGTAAAGATTTTTACAAATGAAACTAAAGACGGCGTTGTTTTTGTAATCGAAAAGAAAATCGAAGATGAAAACGGCGTTTCAATAAGATATATGGTAGAAACTACGAAACTCGACAGTCCTGTTGACGGCCAGAAGCGATAAAAAAAGTGTAAAAATCCTCCTACAAAGAAGTCCGTCGGAAAAGTTGAAAAACGGTTCCGGCGGATTTTTTTTCGCCTGTTGCCTTATCTACATAATCCCCTTCGTGCAAAAGAAGTCTTACAAAAATATTTTCATCGTTCTGAGGAAGTTCACGCCATAAAAATTCAAGGAAAAGAGCATCTGCTGCATCGAACAAAGCATCTGCCGGAGACCCGTCATCGTTGAAGGGTTTAACTTCTGATGTGACGAATCCCTGTACAAAAAGATAATCTCCTTTAGGAATTGAAAAAGAAATGTTTTCCTGCGTTCCGTTAGAAAGAAGGTCCGTTTTTGACGGTTCCAGAGATTTTTCAGTGCAAGTGGTTTTGCACATGTATAAAATTCCACTTCCAGTATCTTCTGTTTTTCCGCACTGGATGTCTTCGAAAAGCTGTAAAGGATGAACCTGATAATTTGTATTGCTTTGTTCCATAAAAAAAATATATCAATTTTTTTTAAAATTGTGAATATTATTTATAAAAAACAGAATGATATTAGTGAGGGTAGTGCATTCAGTGGAATGCATTTAAATTATTTTTCTGGAGTTTTATATGAAAAATGGTGTTAATCAGGTAATTCATTTTGTTTTGACCGTTTTTGTGGTAACGATTTTTGTATTGATCTGCATGTATCATTCTTCGTGCCATGTTACCCCCGAGGGAATAACCCTTGTGAGTGATGGTGTAAAAACTGTGAAGATTATTGACTATGCAATTGATGAAGGCTTGATTGAAGTCTGGTTTAGTGACCGGGTATCTGTTGAAAAGGTTTTTGCTGTAGAAGCAGTGGAAGCAAACAGTTCAATCGATAATTTTTTGAATTGTGAATCTAAAATCGGAGTCGAATGGAACTATGCTGTCAGGGAAGAGAACGGTATAAGATTTAATGTTAAAGAGAAAACAATTATAGGGAAGCGGTATGAACTGTTTGCCTGTGTAAAGGACAAAAAAGGAAATACTCTATCGTTTACTATTCCATTTTATGGTGAGAATAAAAATTTTCCAGTGATTGTGATTTCTGAAGTCAGTGACTATTTTAATAAAAAAGATGGTGTCAGTGAATACATTGAACTTTATGCTGTCACTTCGGGAAATTTGTTTGGATTGGAATTAGAAAGCTGCAGTGATGGGAAATGTTTTGAGTTGCCGTGTGTTGAAGTCAGAAAAGGTGAGTATATTCTTGTGCATTTGAGAAACGGAATGAATTCTGTAAATGGGAAACGAGATGTGCTTATCGATAATGATGAACCTGTATTGAATTCTAATGCTGAAATCATTCTTCTGAAGAATAAGGTCCGCAGTATTGTTGTTGATTGTGTAATGTATTGTAAACAGGATTATGGATTACAGAATGACAATTGGAAAAATGAAAAACTTGTTGAGGCTGCCAGAATCTGTAAGGATTATGGATTGTGGGAAGGGGATTGCCTACCATCTGATGCAGTTTATAGTTTGAAAAGAAAGGCCACTTCATTTGTTTCCAGGACCAATATTGCAAGATTAAATGGCAGCGCCGGAATTAAGAATTCGAAAGATAACTGGATGTGTACGGCTAAATCTAAAACTACTCCTGGAAGACAAAACCAGTGGTAAACGGCTGATTCACTGTCTGCATACCCTCGTTTTTAACTAGAAAATAAGTATAAATTATGATACATTGTCTGTTATGGCAGAATTATTAGCCCCTGCAGGCAATATTGAATCATTAGACGCTGCGATCGGAGAAGGTGCCGATGCAGTTTATTTAGGACTTAAGAGTTTTAACGCCAGACTCAGAACTTCCAATTTTGCATGGAATCAGTTTGAGGCGGCTGTAAATTCTCTTCACAGACAGAATAAGAAAATTTATGTAACTGTAAATACTGTAAGTGAAGAGCGTGAGCTTGAGAGACTTTACAGATTTTTATCTTATCTCAATAAAATCGGTCCTGATGGACTTATCGTACAGGATTTTGGTGTTGTACGTATGTGTCAGGAATTTTTTCCTGACCTTGTTCTTCATGCAAGTACTCAGATGAATGTTGCAAGTTCATATGGTGTAAATCTTTTAAGCAAAGAGGGATTTAAAAGAGTTGTCGTTGCGCGCGAACTTGGACTTGAAGAAATTAAAACAATTAAAGCAAAGACAAATACAGAGCTTGAGGTTTTTGTTCATGGTGCATTGTGCGTAAGTGAATCTGGTCTTTGTCTTTTTTCAAGTTTCTTAGGTGGAAAGTCTGCTAACCGTGGAATGTGTACACAGGCCTGCAGACGGTATTATACTGCAGAAGTTCCAGGTGGAATAGATCAGGGATATTATTTTTCTCCTTGTGATCTTCAGCTTATTGATAAGATTCCGGATTTAATAGAAGCTGGCGTTGAAAGTTTTAAAATCGAAGGAAGAATGAAATCTGCAGAATATGTCGGAAGTGTAGTTTCTGCATACCGTTATATAATGGACCATTATACAGAAAATAGAAAAGAAGCCGTTGCTGCTGCAAAAAGGATGCTTTCGACTGACTTTGCAAGAACAAAAACTTCGTATTGGTATGATTTTAAATCTGTTGGCGACGGTGTTGAAAATGCAGGTGAATCAATTTTAAATCCGAAACAGGCTGGAGGTACCGGAATCTATCTGGGAAAAATCGACAAGATTAAAAACGGTCCTCAGGATTTTAAAATGATTACTCTTTCAGGCGGTTCTTATGATCCTGATCCGGGAGACTCTGTCCGTATTCATAAAAAGGATGATACGGGACGAGAAAGTCATAAAATAAGGTTTCTCGAAACTGATGAAAAAGGAAATCGCTGGATAGATATTCCAACAGGATTTTCTTCTGGAGACAGCGTTTATCTTTTGCAGACAAAGTCTATGTCAAAACGATATCCGCATGTTCTTCCGAATGATCTTTCAAAATATTATCGTCAGCCAGCTGATGAGGTTCTTCCTGTTCTTGACCTTACGCCGGTTGAAAAAAACGAACTTACATATTTCCCTGAAGGACTTTATATTCAGGTTTCGACAATTGAAGATATTTTTATCGTTCAGTCGGGACATCCTGTCCGAGTTATTCTTGAACTTAACAGCACGACAATTCCTGATCTCCTTGGGACAAAGACAGTTCTTCCTTTGAGTAAAAAACAGATAATTCTTTCAATTGATCCGTTTTGCGCAAGCGGAACGGAAGATGAACTTGCTCAAAATCTTGATTCTCTTATTAACCTTGGATTTAAAACTTTTGTCGCAAATAATGTTGCTCATATTTCTATGTTAAAGGGTAAAGAAGTAAACGTTATTGCAGGACCTTATCTGTATACATTCAACCGCTGGGCTGTTTCGTGGCTTGAAAATCAGGATATAGGTGCATTTATTTCTCCGTACGAAAATTCAAGGCACAATATTGAAGAAATTTATGACATGCAATTCCGTTCGAGAGTCCTCATTCCGGTTTTTGCATATCCTGCTCTTTTCAGAATGCGTTTCAGGCTACCTAAGAGTTATGACTTTACTTTCTTTTCTGATAAGGAAGGAATGAACTTTAAAGTAAATTCAACGCCTGACGGCTCGTTTGTAATGCCGGAACTTCCATTCTCAATTGTAGACCGTGTAGATTTTCTTGCAGGCAAAGGTTTTAAAAAGATTCTTTTAGACTTTTCAAAGACTAAAGTTCAGAAGACACATTTTAAGCAGGTTTACTCGGCTCTTATTAAAAAACAGATTCTTCCCGAAACCTCAAGATTCAACTGGAAGGACGGTTTTTATTCTCAGGAAAAAATTGATAACTACCGTGCCGCAGAAGAATCACGTCAGGAACAGAAGGGTGGTAAAAACAGACCGTTAAACGGCTTTAAACAAAGTGACAGGAAAAAAGGTCTGGTTAAAGGTAATAAGAAAAAAAATCCTGCAAGGCGAGCAAGATAGGACTTATGAAAAAAATACCTGCAGAACGGGGTTAGTTTTAGGGTTTTGTTCTGCAGGCATCTCTTTTGTTCTAAAGTGCAGGTTCTTAAAACCTGTTAAGTTTTAATCTACCCGGAATTTAAAATACTGTTGTCTCTGAATCCTCTTTTGTTTTTTCAAGAGCCTGCATTGCAAGATTTTTTTTCTCCTCAAGCTCCTTGCTGTCGATATTTTCATCGACAGCAACTTCTGAATCATTGTTACCATTAAGTCTCGGTTTAAATTCAACTTTTTCTGCGATAATAGTAACCCGACTGGCATTCTTTCCATCATCCGTCTTCCATCTGTTCTGCTTAATTCTACCAATTACACTTACACCACGACCTTTTTGACTGAACTTTGCACAGATTTCAGCAAGTTTCCCGAAAGTCTCAACATCAAAATAAGAAACTTCGTCTACAAATTCATCGGAATTAGCCTTTTTGTAGTAATGGTTTACCGCAATAGGAAGCCTGCAAACAGGATAACCGTGAGCTGTTGTTTTAAATTCCACATTCTGAGTGATGTTACCTTCAACAATTAAACAATTGATATTGTTCATAAAAAACCTCGTATAGATAAATTCTAGATGCCGGCCGGGCAAAAAGTTTTGTCTGACTCAATTGCCAGACATATATATCATACGGGAGTTAATGATTTTTACTCGCAAAAAAATGAAAAAAATAAAAAAAATCGGCAGAAAAATCTGCCGATTTCAAAGCTACATATTCTTTACAAGGTAGACCATGTAAAGTTCAATATACCTGAGGAGCGCAACAGGCTCGCTTATTTTCTTCATGTTCGGAGTATCAGCAAGGGTTGCAGCAAGGTCGCGGATTCGATCGGCAGTAAAACTTTTGCTCGAAAGAGTTCTCAAAACTTTTCTCATGTAGTCACGTATGAGGGCGTTGACATCTTCCGTAAGGTCGCTATTTGCCTGTTTTGAAATCATTTTATTCCACTGTTTGCGGTATGAAACAAGTTCACTTTCGAGGGTAGTACCGGATGGAACAAATTCATGTTCAACTTCTTTGGCAGCCCTGATAAGTGCATCTTTTTTTGAAACAGTTTTCTGTGTAGAATGAGCTTCGATATTATTAAGTTCAGCCTGAACTTCTTCTGATTGAACGATTCCTGCAGGCTTTGCCTTTTTCTTTCCCGGTTTTTTAGATTTTTTCTTTGTAAACAAAGCAATAATCCACGAAAGGAATGGAATTGTATACCAGATAGGTAGAAGTATTTTTGCATTTTCAAGGATTTCATTTCTGTTAAGCTGAAGAATTCCAGCGTAGCTGATCATTTCATCGCCTTCGAAAATACTTCCCTGTGCACCCATAGTAGAATTGTCCTGCATTTCAGTATTTAACACTGGAAGAAAGTTAGCAGTTAACAGAGAATACAGAACCGGAGCTTTTTCTCTAAGTTCATCTTCCAGTTTTTCGTTAAATGCTTTTTCTTCTGTCATTTCCGGAAGCTTTTCGAAATTCTGAAGTCTTCTGAACCATTCTTTTGTAAGACTGTCATCGATTTCGGTGTGTGCATCGCTTGCAAGTCTTATAATAAGAGGAATTACATTATTCTTGTAGATAAAATATCGTGTACCGTTTTCAATTTTAAATACGAGAAGTTTTGGAAGATCTTTTCCGACTGCTTCTGTAGTTTCCTTTTGCAGAAACTGTTTTAAATCCTGATCAGTAAACTGTCCGTAAAGCGGAATTCCTTTTGTATCTGTAAATTTTAAAATGGTATCCATTGTAAAATAGTAAGGCGGCTTTGTAAGACAGAGTTGAAGAGTTTTAATTGCAGATTCACGCTGAAGATTCTGCTGAGCTTCGTTCTTGTAATAAAGAATTACGATTTCGGCAATGTAAACTGACTGAAGTACATTTATATCTTCTGTTGTAAAATCCTTTACTTTTTCGTAATCCTGTTTGATAAAATAACAGAGCTGGTTCCAGAAATAAAAACTGTCACCGGAACTTTCGAGTGAACGAAGTGCAACATCTGGTTTTGTCAAAAAAGAATTGAAAAAGTTTTTCGAAGAAATCTCCTTTCCGGGATTTGATATTCTTAATTTTTTAAGGTAATAGTCGTGGTATTCTTCTTTCTTAAGCATGCGCCGGATTTTTTCCATTACAGCATCGATAAGAATAGTAACAGGAACATTTCCAGGAAAGATTACAGGCGGAACATTGTTAGGAAGCAGAATGGAGTAGAGCTGTTTGTCATTTTTGTCCTGTTTCGCCATGAGCTGGAGGACAATATCCTGAGAGTTCTGTTTGTTCAGAACCTCGAGAGGGGCCTGTTTCGGAAGGTCGGTTACCGTTGGAAACGGGATTGACGGATTTGTCTGAATTTCTTTATAACGTTCAGCAAATTTAGTGACAAAAAAGCCTGTTACGAAAAGCGTCTTTTTTGCAGGATTTGTGTCGATTACGGCTACGCTTCTTGATTCAATGAGAGGGACAAGTTCTTTTTCTATGGCAGGTTCCGGGTTCCCGAGGTAGGTCACCAGATCTGCCTGCTGTTCTACATTGTGCTGGGCATAGCGTTTAATATAGTCACAGAAATCCTTGTATATTACGAACGGAGAGTTTTGTTTTGTTGCATAATATTTCAATAAAGTGGAGATATTTGATGTTACTGGCATATTAGATACATTTTAACAGTCTTTTTGCTATAAAACAAGAAAAAAAAGCATCTTATTTTTAAATTCTATTCAATTGATTAAATCTTTCTAAGTGAATAAAATAAAAGAAGACTTTCAGTAAAACGGAGTAAAAAATGTTATCTTCCAGAATGAATAAGCTAAATCCCTATGTTCCAGGAGAACAGCCTAAAGACAGGGAATATATAAAGATAAATGCAAACGAAAATCCCTATCCGCCGTCAAAAAAGGTCTCCGAGGCTATAAAGAATCTCATAGACAACAACCCTGAAAAATTAGGTCTTTATCCTGATCCTGATTCGCTTGAACTGCACGAAGCTATAGCTGACATGCTCAATAAAACCGGGGCTGTTCTTTCGCGTGCAGTAATTAAGGGTGATTCTGTAGAGCCGTCTGCTGAGGACAGGATTCCTTTTACCGTAACACCTGATATGATCTATACAGGCAACGGAAGTGATGAAGTTCTTTCGTTTGTTTTTTATGCTTTCTTTGATTCTGGTCGTAAGCTTGTATGTCCGGAGCATTCTTACAGTTTTTATCCTGTTTACTGCGGATTTTATGATATTCCCCGTGAACCAGTTGCATTAAAATCTGACTGGACTCTTGATACGGAAAAAATGGTTAAGTTTGCAAACGAATATGATTCTGGAATGATTTTTGCAAATCCTAATGCACCGACAAGTCTTGCACTTACACGAGGGCAGATAAAAAAAATGCTCGATGCAGCTCCAAAAAACAGGGTTTTTGTCGTTGATGAGGCATATGTTGATTTTGGTGGCGAGAGTGTAATTCCGCTTTTAAAGGATTATAAAAATCTTGTAGTCGTAAGGACATTCAGTAAGAGTTTCTGTGGTGCAGGAATGAGAAGCGGTTATATCGTTGCAGATCCACAGCTTGTTAATGCAGTAACGACTGTAAAAAACAGTTTAAATCACTTTCCGATGGATGCAGTTACTCAGGTCGCATGTGTTGCTGCATGTAATGATGCTGCTTACTATGTTGAATGTGCAAAAAAAGTTTGCGCTGTTCGCGAAGATTTTATTTCTTATTTGAAAAAAAACGGTTATACTGTAAATGATTCAAAAACAAATTTCGTTTTTGTTAAAAAAGATGGACTTGACGGAAAGAAAGCATATGAGTTTATCCGCGACAACGGAATTCTTGTACGACGTTTTGATACTCCGGGAATCGAACAGTATCTTAGAATAACAATCGGAACTCAAAAGCAGATGGATGAGCTTAAAAAAATAATGGATCGTCTGCTACAGGAGGAAAAATGAAATTTTTAATTATATCTGATATGCACGGAAACTTAGAAAACCTTGATAAACTTGATCCTGTTTTTAAAGAAGTTGACGGAGTTTTGTGTGCAGGAGATTTTACAGAGTTTAAAAAAACAGGACCTGAAGAAACTGTTTTAATAAAAAAAACTGCAAAAGCTGTTTTAGAAAAGCTTGTTTCAAAACATGAATCAATCTTTTCTGTAATCGGAAACTGTGATGAACCGGACTTTCTTGAAGAAATTGAAAATCAGGATATAAGTGTTCATAAGGGACTTTTATTTCATGAAGGGTTTGCAATTGCAGGAAGCAGCGGCGGATTAGTTTTTACTAAAGTAACTCCATATGAAAGAACAGAAGAAGAACTCCTTTCTGATTTTGAAATCGTAGAAAATTCTGCTGAATCATGTGTTGACGAAAACGGGCACTTTCATAATCTTATTATTATTTCTCATAATCCGCCGCGTTGTGAAAAACTCGACAGCCCTGCGCCCGGAGTACATGCGGGAAGTCCAATGTTTACAGATTTTATAAAGAAATACTGTCCTGTGCTTGTAGTTACGGGGCATATTCACGAGGGGACTGGTGTAGAAAAGATAGGGGATACAACCGTTGTAAATCCAGGTTCGCTTGCAGAAGGAAAGTATGCTGTCGCAGAATTCCAAAAGCAGAACGAAGACTGGATTTTACAAAGCTGTGAATTTAAGAAACTGTAATTTCTTTTTCGGCTTTCATTGCCCTGTAGTAATTATATTTTGCCAGAGTGTAATAAGGGGCTGTCCATAAATAGGATATACCTAATGTGAATATAGACAAAAGTCCCCAGCCGATAAAGGAAAGATCAAATACAAATAAATTTCCGATGTTGTGTTTTGTAATTGCAACGCTGTCGCTTAATGATTTTATTACACCGTTTTCCGGGTTCTCTGCCAGAATAAAAATATCACAACTGTAAGCAAGTGATTTCCAGATGATAATTACATAAGTGGCCAGCAAGGCAACTGCTGAAATGCTGATTAATACTATTTCTGCTGTGCCGATTCCGGATTGCTCCTGTTTGAAAAGACTCAAAGCTATCATAATAAAAACAGGTATCATTACTACGGCCATGCATGCTATTTCCCAGATATACAGCCAGAGAGCTCTCCACCAGAAACATCCCATGGCTTTCCCTATATATCCCAGATTATCAACAAAAGTTCTGAATGTTACATGTTCATCTGTTTTTGTCATATCAATTAGGGTTTTTATATAACCGAATTGAAGAATCGGAAAAAACAGTAAGAATATAATCTCAAGAAAATATAGAACAAAAAACCATACAATAAATTTAGGACTATCACTGATTTTTAATAAGAAATAACAGAATGGAATAAAAAAAAGTAGACAAAGACAGAATATCAGAAGTCCTGCAAGTACAGGAACTGTATAGTTTCCTTTTAAAAATTCCTTTGCTTTTTGCTTTTCGTATGCTCTATCCATAAGACCTTCTTTATTTAGATTTAGCAATGGCTGCAAGGCTTGTTACAAGGCCTGCCATATTCTGAATGTCTGCTGGAATGATGATTTTTGTAGCCTGACCGTCAGCGGCAACTTCAAAAGCTTCAAGGCTTCTGAGTTTTAAAACGCCTTCATCAAGCTTAACTTCTTTAATCATTCTCAAACCTTCTGCCTTAGCACTCTGAACTTCTCTGATTGCTTCGGCTTCACCTTTTGCTTTCTGGATTGCAGCTTCTTTTTCTGCTTCTGCTTCGAGGATTAAAGCCTGTTTTTTACCTTCTGCTTCGAGAATTGCAGACTGCTTGTGTCCTTCTGAAATAAGAATCTGTTCGCGGCGTTCGCGTTCTGCCTTCATCTGTTTTTCCATTGCAACGCGGATTGCCTGAGGCGGCTCAATGTTTTTAACTTCTACACGGTTTACTTTAATTCCCCATGGGTCTGTTGCTTCGTCAAGAATAGAGCGCATCTTTGTGTTGATTACATCACGGCTTGTAAGTGTTTCATCAAGCTCAAGATCACCGATGATGTTACGGAGTGTTGTAGCACTGAGGTTTTCAAGAGCGTTGATAGGACGTTCTACACCGTATGTGTATAATTTTGGATCTGTAATCTGAAAGTAAACTACAGTATCAATCATCATTGTTACGTTATCTTTTGTAATTACAGGCTGTGGATCGAAATCAAGAACTTTTTCCTTGAGGGAAATCCTGTTTACGATTCTGTCGATAAACGGAATCTTTACATGAAGTCCTACTTCCCATGTGCTGCTGTAAGCACCAAGTCTTTCGATTACCGATGCACATGACTGTGGAATGATACGGATGTTTGCTGCAATCAAAATTACGATTACTGCAATTACTGCTGCTAATAAAATTGTCTTTTTTTTCTCCTATTAATTAAGCAAAATTATATCAGCTCTACTATTAATGTATTTCCCTCTACCGAAGAAACAGTACAGCGTGAATCCTTTTCTATCTGTATATTGTCTTTTGATCTTGCGTTCCACGTAACTCCGTTAGAAGTTTTTGCTTCACCTTTTTCAAATGGCATTATTGCTTTAGTTATGAGAACTTCTGTTCCTTCCAGAGTGTTTGGATTTTTTTTTGCTTTTTTAAAATACTTGAGCGCAAGCGGTCTTGTAGAAATTAAAAGCACAAAAGTAAGCACTACGAAAATCAAAAGCTGCCATCTAAGAGACAGATTTGTTTTTGAAAGGAAAATGAGCGGAATACCTGCAATGGCCGCCCAGATTGTTGTAAGAGAAAGGGTAGCAGCTTCGATAACGAGGCATACTACAACAATACCCAGCCATATCCATGGCAAAACATTTGGAATAAAATCTATCATGGACATCATTATAAGGCAAAATCAACTAATAGAAAAGTCAAAAAAAGGACTTTTTATTGCTGCTCTAAAGATGGTACACTAACCAGGGATTTAGAAACTATGAAAATAACAACAAAACAATTTCAAATGTTAACAGATATAAATCTGGTATGGGATTTTCTTGTAGAAACCTACGACTGGAAAAATGCAAGTGGACGACCGGCGCCGTTTTTTGAATATGCACTTACTGCAACCTGGATGGATTCGTCATATTCTTTTTTGGACCGTTTCTGGTTTGATGGCGATAAGGTTGTTGCTTTTGTTTATTATGAAGCACCGGTGACAGATATTTATTTTAACGTTCGCAAGGGCTATGAATTTCTTGCAGACGAGCTTATTGAATATGCCGTTACCACTATGCCCCATTTTAATGGCGAGCAGCAGTTTGTCTTTTCGGATGGTCAGCAGTTCTTAAAGGATGCAGCAGCAAAGCGTGGCTTCAAACAGGTTTATGAATATGAAGACATGATTTTTGATTTTAAGAACGAGCTGAATTACGAGCTTCCGGAAGGTTATCATTTTGTGGACCATAAGGATATTGATATCGTAAAATGTTCAAAGCTCTGCTGGTATGGTTTTGGTCATGGTGAGCGTGGTGAATTTGTCGATTGGGATAAATACGACGATTCTCTGGAATGGACTCCTGCAAAATCTCATAAAGACGGCTGGGCTTCTTTCATGTCACCAACTCCTCATGAAACTCCAGAGTTCAATATCATCATAGCTGATAAGAACGAAGAATATGTCTGCTTCTCCGGTATGTGGTGGGTTCCTCAAAATAATCTTGCTTACATGGAACCGCTTTGTACTCACCCGGATTACAGAAAGCGGGGATTGGCGGCCGCGGCTCTCACAAAACATTACCGCACGCTCAAGCCTCTTGGCGCAACTCACATGACAGGCGGAGATGATGAGTTTTACAAAAAGATTGGTTACGGGAAAGGTTATCACTGGACTATCTGGAAAAAGCAATGATATAAAAGCCCTTGCAGCTGCAATGGCAAAATCTTATTCAGAAAGAACCATGGACATTTAATTCTCCCGACAAAACTCCGCAAGATTGTTCGAGTAAATATTTTAAGATGGAGCTAAACTTTTCCTGGAGGTTTAGAAAATGAATATTGCAATTTTGGGAACAGGTTTTGGAAAGGAACATGTAAAGTTTTTCTGTCAGGAAAAACTGGTAGATAAAATTGTTGTCTGGGGACGTAACTCAGAGAAACTGGCTGAAATTGAAAAAGAACTTTTCGTCCAAACCACAACCAATCTGGATGATATTCTGAATGACCAAACAATTGAACTTGTAGATGTATGTCTTCCGACGCAAGTTCACGCTGACTATGCCATAAAAGCTCTGCGTGCCGGAAAGCATGTCTTTGTAGAAATGCCTCTGGCAGACACAAAGGAAAACGGGCAAAAGATTTTAGAAGCAGCAAAGGAATATGGCCGTCGTGTTTTTGTAGATTTGTTTTTGCAGTTTGAATATCCTTATCAGCTTTTGAATCAGATTAAGGAAGATAAGCGCTATGGCGATTTAGTCAACTTTCAGATTAAACGTCAGACACCGCACTGGTGGGGAAATCTTGACCGCAAAAATATTTCTTTAAATCTTATGCACCATGACATCGATTTTGTGTTACAATTACTGGGAAAGCCTGATGCAATTTCTGTTGAAGGAAAAGATGTCCGAGCGGAATGCGCTGCCGTAACCGCGCAATTTGGCTACAAAAATACGATGGCAACCATTAATGGTAATTCAGCGCTTTTTAATTCCTGTCCTTTCAGTACAGGTTTTGAAGCGACCTTTGAAAAAGCCTTTATCTGTTATTTTGAAGACGGATATCAGAATGGAAGGACAGACACAAAGTTTGAAATCTTCACTGATGAAAAACAGGAAGAAATAAAACTTGAACAGCAGAACTGCTACGAGCTTGTGTGTCATAATGTATTGGAATCAATTCTGGAAAATAAAAAGTCCAGGCTTGATATTGAACACGCCCTGTTCACGCTGGAAACGATAAATGATTGGTTTTGAAATTTTACAAAAGTCTGTAGATTTTATAGAAGCTCATCTGCTCGATAACATCACTTATGTTGATGTCGCAAAGCAGGTAAATATGTCACCTTATGAATTTCACAGAACCTTCCGCTTTATTTCCGGCATCACTCCAAGCGCCTATATCAGAAACAGAAGGCTTTCTCTTGCAGGCCAGGAACTTTTGTACACAGACATCAAAGTTACAGACCTTGCAATGAAATACTGGTTTGATTCTGTAGATGGATTTACAAAGGCCTTTTCTCGTTTCCATGGTATTACACCGGGTGCCGTAAAGTCTGGAAGCAAAAGTCTTGCAATGTATAATCCGCTCAGCATCAGAGTTACAATGGAAGGTGCTACTCCAATCAAATATAAAATGACAGAGCTTGGAACTGTAAACTTTCTTGTAATTCCGCGCTCTTTTTCTGTAGACATAATTGAAGATGACAGCGACGAAAGTATTTCTGATTTCTGGGGAGAATGTATTCAAAGTAAAAAGCTTGATTTACTGAAAAATTTCCGGGCGAAAAATGACAACAGAGTTTTCGGGCTTTGCTCCGAGCTTAAAGAAGATTCAACTTCGTTTGTGTATGCGCTGGCAGTTGTTGTTCCGGATGATTTTAATTTTGCCAAAGCGCCGGAAGGTTTTACAAAATGGCAGGTAGAAAAAAGCCGATATGTAATTTTTGATTGCTACGGTAAAGACGGTAACTGCATTTCAAAAGCATGGGAAATTTATTTTCAGAACTTTCTTCCACAAAGCGGTTTGCAGACAAAAGAGTCACCTGATTTTGAAATTTATTTTGATGATGGCGACCCAGACTTAATGTGCGAACTATGGATTCCAGTTAAAAAAGAGGTCTGAATGAAAACAGAATTAAAAACAAAACGGCTTACCTCATGAAACTCCAGAGTTCAAAATAATCTTGCTTACATGGAACCGCTTTGTACTCACCCGGATCACAGAAAGAAACCTTTATAACTTTCTTTCCATATATCCGCAGGTGAATGGGAAAAAATCATATTTTATTGTATGAGTGTGAATGAATCCGTGCGCTTCATACCACTTGCGCAGAACTTTGTTTTCTTCCACAATGCTGATTTTCATTTTTGTGCAGTTGTTGCTTTTGGCGCGGGCGAATGCATCTTCTATTAAAGCCTCTCCAATCTTTTTATGTCTGAACTCCGGCAGTACACAAAGATTGCTCAATTCACACTCAGAGTTTTCAAAAAACTGCAGGGAATAATAACCCTGGATTTTTCCATTCCCGTCGTCATAGAAAGCCACCATCAGTCTGTGCTCATATTCAAGCTGATTAAGCAGCTTCTCTTCTGTTGTGGCAAAGGCTGTGTGGTACGGTGCATTTTCTACTGTAAAACCAAACTCGTCTGCAACAGTCTTAAAGCTTTTTCTGATAACGTTTACACATTCTGCAATTTCACTTTTTTCAATTTCCTTTATCATATTAAACCTTCCTTTTCAAAATCCAGATAAGATTACTTCTGTATTTTGCTGCTGATGACGGATCATTTAAATCTTCTTTGTCGCCTTTGTAACCGCGGTAGATGTCCACAACTTCAAAACCACAAAGCTCGGCAAGCAAGAACATTTCGCTGCGATAAGTCTGCCGCATTAAAAGAGGACGGACGCGCTCCCCGATAATTTCGCCGGCATCGTTGTAGGTTTCAAACTTCCAGTTGCCGTACATTTGCTGCGTGTAAGGATTATACGAGATTGCGTTATAGATTTTTTCGTGGTTGCCGTCTGCATTTACATATTCAAGGCGGAAACTGTAATCTTCCGGTGTTGTATTTATCTGCGCTGCCTGAACTGCCGGCCATGGATCAAAGGTATTGAGCGTGAGGATGCCGCCCGAAGTTAGCTGGTCGCGAAGATTCAGAAGCGCTGCCTTTTGAGTTTTAGTATCCGGTAAATGCATAAAGCCGCTGCGGGCAATTATTGCAAGCGAGTATTTTCTACCGGAATTGAACTTTGTCATGTCAGCTGGATAAATGTTGAGCTTGAGTCCCAGTTTTTCTGCCTTGGCGACAGCAACTTTGCACATCTCTTCGGAAATGTCAGTTCCGTCGGCAATAATTCCATGCTTGGCAAGATAAAGAAGCACTGCCCCGGTTCCGCAGGCAACATCAACAACGCCGTCGCTGCCATACTTTTTTGCAAGCTCCAGATAAAACTCCTGAAAGTTTTCGTGTCTGTCCAATTCCTGCGAATACATTACATCCAGATAACGGTCGTAATTTTCCGCAACATCCTTAAAATCGTGTAAGTCCATAATCATCCTCCTTGTGAACTTTTCGCAATTTGCTTAAAGCCAAAAAAAAAGACCACTTACCGAAAAGATAAGTGGTCAGTCTATATCAGTTTATAATCTGAAGTCTTATTCTTTTCTGTAATCTAAATTCATACCATCGCCTGTATCAGTGGTTGCTGTTGTTGAGGTTTTTGTGTATGCAGTTTCGATTACAGAAAATTTCATCTTAAAAAACCAGACTTCTTTCTTTTTTAGAACGCTAAAGAATTAGTCGTCCAAATGTCCTGCTGAGCCGAGAACTTCGATGTTCTTGCGTGAGTACATCTTGATAAGTTCGTCGCGTGCCGGTTTGAGGTACTGACGTGGGTCAAAGTCACCAGGATTTTCTGCAAGGTGTTTTCTTACAGCTGCTGTCATTGCAAGACGTCCGTCTGAGTCAATGTTGATTTTGCAAACTGCAGATTTAGCTGCCTTGCGGAGCTGTTCTTCCGGGATACCTACTGAATCAGGAATTTTTCCACCGTACTGTTCGATGATCTTTACATATTCCTGTGGAACTGATGAAGATCCGTGGAGTACGATTGGGAATCCAGGGATTTTCTTTTCGATTTCTTCGAGAACGTCAAATGCAAGTGGTGGTGGGTTTAATACACCGTCTGGTCCGCGTGTGCACTGTTCCGGAGTAAACTTACAGCGTCCGTGTGATGTTCCGATTGAGATTGCAAGTGAGTCACAGCCTGTTTTTGTTACGAAGTCTACAACTTCTTCCGGTTTTGTATATTTTGATTCTTCAGCAGCTACGTCATCTTCTACACCGCCGAGAACACCAAGTTCTGCTTCTACTGTAACGTCACGGGCGTGAGCGTATTCAACTACTTTCTTAGTTAAAGCAACGTTTTCATCGTAAGGGAGGGCAGAACCGTCAATCATTACTGATGAGAATCCGTTGTCGATACAGTCTTTTGCTACTTCAAAAGAAGGACCGTGGTCAAGGTGGAGTACGATCTGCGGTTTAGCGCATCCGAGTTCCTTAGCATATTCAACAGCACCCTGAGCCATATATCTCAAGAGAGTACCGTTTGCATAAGCGCGTGCACCCTTAGAAACCTGTAAAATAACAGGTGATTTTGTTTCAACTGCAGCCTGGATGATAGCCTGCATCTGTTCCATGTTATTAAAGTTGTATGCCGGAATAGCATATCCGCCTTTAATAGCCTTTGCAAACATCTCTTTTGTGTTTACGAGGCCCAGTTCTTTGTAACTTACGTTAGCCATATTTACTCCTTAAAACAGGTTATTTCATACTAAAGATAGTTTGGAAAAAACACTCTTTTGGGGTATATAGTATGATAAAAACAAGTTTTTTTCAAGTAATGCGAAAATAGAGTTTGACAAACAATTTACACCGAATTATAATGTACTAAATACTATTGAGAATTAATAAATTTTCCGATATTAAAAGTATGTAACTATCTTCGCATGGATGCGGGGTGGTTTATAAGGAGTTTTTAATGAAAAAGGGCTTAGTTGTCTTTGCTAGTTTTGCTCTCCTTCTTGCTTCGGGAATCCCTGCTTTTAGCCAGGCTCCTTCGAGAAGTGTAGAGACAGTGATGATTGATAATTTTGATGGCAATGATCCGGATGTTACATGGACATGGAATGTTCAGGCAAGTCGTTTTGTTACAGAAGGTTATCCTATTATCAATACTTTTGAAGCTATTCCAAACAGTCTTAGACTTGTTACAAAAGCAGATGAGACTCATAAGGTAATCGGTGCAAAAGTAAAGTTTGATCGCAGAGGCGATAACTGGATGGAAATCTATCCGGAAAAAGACGGAAAACCTTACGAAATTCCATTCAGAGGAAATGTAAAATCCCTCGATTTCTGGGTATGGGGTGCAAACTACCTTTACTTCCTCGATGTCCTTGTTCGTGACGCAGACGGTCGTGTTCACATCATTCATTGCGGAAACCTTGCATTTGACGGATGGAGAAACTTTGTAATCGATATTCCTACATATATCCGCCAGCATTCACGCCTCCGCTCTGGACCAGAACAGATGACTTTTGTAGGATTTAGAATCACTACAGATCCTGATGAATTTGTTGATGACTATGTTATTTACATCGATCACTTCAAGTATTCAACAGGTGCTCTCGCATATATTTTTGATGGATATGAACTTCAGAAAGCTGATTTCGGAGATGATGATTCGAAGAAATCTGATAAGGACGGTCAGTAATGAAAAAGTATATTTTAACAGTAGCAGCTGTTCTTTGTGCAGCAACATTGTCTTTTGCTCAGAGCAAAAGTCTTGCAGAACCAAATCCTAGTGATATGGGTTCTGGATCAGCAGCAGAAGCTTTGAGAGAAGTTTCAATTGAAAAATTTGAACGTGACGGTGCATGGAATGTTCATATTTCTCCAGATGCAGGTGTTATTTCAGCACGCCTTTTCGAAGGAAGTCCTGCAGCTAAGGAAGTTCTTGAAGAAGACAAAGAAAATGAAGATCTTGACACACATGTACTTGGTGTTAAAGTTCAGTTCTTTAGACGCGGTGTAAACTCTATTTACATCACAGCAGTTCGTCCTCTTGCAGTAGAAGGTACAACAAAGACTATCTCTGTATGGGTAGCAGGACGTAACCAGGATCACGATATTTTCGTTCTCGTTCAGGATTACTTCGGACACAACTATGAACTCTATCTTGGAAACCTCGGATTCTCGGGATGGAAACAGATGACATTAGCTGTTCCACCAAGCCCGGATGGAGAACACGGAATCGTTCAGTCAAGCGCATACTATGGCGACAGACCAGGACTGCGCATTCTTGGATTCAGAATTGACTGTAACCCGATGCTTGCAAAGGGAACATACTATATTTACTTCGACGATCTTCGCGTTGTAACAGACTTGTTCGAATTACAGAACCGCGATGAAGACGACATGCCGGATAACTGGTAATCGTCTGGCCTGATGGCCTGAAGTCAAGAGAGCGCACTCGTTTGGGTGCGCTTTTTTTTTATGCCCGGATGGGTTCTGCGCAGTCGCGGGGATTACGTTTGTTGCGCGGATTGCATGGCGCGGCGGTCGTTCGGGGCGCTGTGCGGCTGTGTTTTGGGTGAATTTTAACTTAGAATTTAATTACAACGTGAGGGTTTGCTTTTCGGATTTTATCTGCAAGATCTGTTTTAATTAACTCGGCGTTGGTTTGAGTGACCGGGATGTCCGGCTGGTAATTTTTTTCCTTTCTTTTTTCAAGGCTGAATAAATCTTAAACCGTCCTTCTGTTCTGATAAAACTGATTAAGCCGCTGTGGGATAAAAGCCACAGGAGAACGTTTGCATGCGGGCTGTTTGATTTGTTGAGCTTTTCGCGCACGTCTTTAGACGAAAACTCTCCTTTGAGAAGCTCTGAAGGAATTAAAGAAAGCCAGGATTTTTTTCCGTTAAAGACATTTTCGCCTTTTACTTTTAAAAGTTTTTTTCCTGTTTTGAACCATGCTTTTTTAAAGTGCCTGCTTTTGTTTTTAAGCTGAACAGGTTCAGATGTCTTTATTCTCTGTTCACAGATTATTACTTCAAGAAAAATCACTGTAAAATGTCTGTCAGAAAGAAAAGGGGCAAGCCCTGTAAGTCCGTCAAGCTCACTGTAAACACTGCAGCGTTTAGGGCTTTTTCTTTTGGAAACGGGCTTTTTATTTTCGTCATAGGTTTCGATTATTTTTTCTACTGCTACAGGGTGAACAATTGTAATGTCAGTTTTATTTTCCAGGGCAACCCTGACTTTTTCTTTTAAGGCAGAAGGGCTTCCAGTCTGAATTTCAATAATTTTTCCTTTATCGGTAATTATGTCGGCAATAAAATTTTTAAACGGGACTTCTGTTGTTCCGTTAAACTTTTCTGCATATAAAATTTTTAATGTCCGGTGAAGGTTTGATTCGTTATATGTGTTTATCATAAAAAAATTCAGCCTTAAAATTGCATTTTTTCTTTATTTTTGAATAGTCTACAAAAATATACATATATTCTGAAAAAAAACATATTCTGATTATTTTCGGCAAAAAAAGTGGTTGACTTTATGAATTTCTCGTGTAAAATAATTGATAAGTGGGAAAAAGTGGGTAAAAGTGGTAAATTGTGGTATGGAGCTGTTGACAGGAGAATATAGCAATACTCTTGATGAAAAAGGCAGAATTTTATTTCCTGCTAAACTTCGTCAGGAACTGAATGAATCTACTCTCATTGTTACACAGGCTCTTGACCGCTGTTTGTGGCTTTTTACTCCGGAAGAATGGAAAAGTTTGTCAAACCGGCTTATGGAATCTGCATCGCCATTTGATGCAAAAAACCGTCTTGTTTTAAGGCGCCTTGTGGCTCCTGCACAGGAAGTTGAGTTTGATAAAACCGGCCGTCTTTCGATTCCGCAGAGCTTAAGGGAATATGCCGGATTGACGAAGGAGTGTGTACTTTTAGGAATCGATAAGTATATCGAACTTTGGGATGCAGAAACTTATGATCAGTATCTTAAAGAAACCGAAAGTTCATTCCTTGATGCTGCAGAGGGCCTTAACGCTATTAAATTTTAAGGCGGATTATTTTGGAAATAGTTCATACACCGGTTCTGCTTGATGAGTGCTTAAATTATTTAAGTCCAGTCGGTGAACCGTATGAAAACGATGCTTTGATGATTGACTCGACTTTGGGAGAAGGCGGGCATACAAATGCATTTCTTGCAAAATATCCGGGATTAAAGGTATGCGGTCTTGATGCTGATGCTGTTATTCAGGCTAGGGCGAAAGAAAGATTGAGCGTGTATGGGGATCGCGTAAGATTTTATAACGGTTGGTTTAATGATTTTTATTCTTCGTATCCGACAGATTTAGCTAAACCAGACTTGATTTTATTTGACTTGGGAATTTCGGTTTTTCATTATGAAAAGTCTAAGAGGGGATTTTCTTTTCGTTATGATGAACCGCTTGATATGCGTTTGAATGAGAAGGGTACTGTGTCTGCATTTGATATTGTAAACACTTACCCGGAAAAACGCCTTGCTGATTTAATTTTTCTTTATGGTGAAGAAAAATTAAGCAGACGAATCTCATCGGCAATTGTTTCTGCAAGAGAGGGTGGGAAGATTAATTCTTCGAAAGCTCTTGCAGATATTATTTATGAATGTGTTCCTGAAAAATATCGTCACGGACCTATTCATCCGGCGACGAGAACTTTTCAGGCGATAAGGATTGCAGTAAATGATGAACTTGGACATCTGCCTAAGGCATTGTTTGATGCATTTAACTGTTTAAAGGTGAATGGGAAAATGGGAGTAATTACATTCCACTCACTTGAAGACAGAATCGTAAAAAACTTTTTTCGAAACCTCGGAAAGGAATGTGTATGTCCTCCAGAGTTTTCGAAATGTGAATGCGGCGGTTCTGCAAAGGCAGAAATTATTACGAGAAAGCCTGTGGGACCGACAGAACAGGAAATAAAAATAAATTCACCTTCGAGAAGTGCAAAACTGAGGGTGGTTAGAAAATTGCAGGATGCAACGCAGCTGCATTTGAGAGGAGTTGCTTTATGAAAAAGGGAACAAAAATTTTTCAGAAGATTTTTTATATTGCAGTTGCTGTCTTAATACCAGGACTTTTAATTTTAAATGCCATTCAGGCAGAACGATATATGAAAATTGAGCGCGAAATTAAAGAGCTTGAAAAGAAACAGGTTCAACTCGTGGAAGAGAATGAAAAACTGATTACTGATATAAGTTTACTTTCGAGCAGCCAGAGAATCGGAGCAATTGCAGAAAATGATCTCGGTATGCATAAAGCAGAGAGCGAAGAAATCGTTCGTGTTGAAATGGAGAAGAAAAAATAAAAGAAGTGGTTTTGTAAAATGGAGACGCTGGATAATAAAGTAACTTTAATGACAAAAGAAGAGCTCACTGGTGCTGTTCACGGAACGCTTGTGGGGCTTGCAGAAAACTTAAAGAACTTTTCATTTACATCTGTTGTTACAGACAGCAGAAATGTTGTGCGCGGCTCTCTTTTTGTCCCTCTTGTTGGAGAGTTTCAGGACGGTCATAAATATATTCCTCAGGCTATAGAAAAAGGTGCGACGGTCGTTTTTATTTCAGAAAATGTTTACGAAGAAAACTGTAAATATTACATGAAACTTTTAAGTGAACATGACAGGGTTACATTTATTGTTGTAAAGAATAATCTTTATGCACTGCAGGATGCAGCACGTGCTTATGTAAATAAGTTTGATAAGCTTATTAAAGTTGCCGTTACAGGTTCAAGCGGAAAGACAACTACAAAAGAAATAATGGCAGCTATTCTTAGACAGAGATATAATCTTATTGCAACGGAAGGAAATTTTAATTCTGAAACAGGCCTTCCACTTTCTGTTTTTAAAATCCGTAAAGAACATGAATGCGGACTTTTTGAAATGGGTATGAACCGTGAAAATGAAATCGGTGAAATCGCCCGTGTGTTTAAACCGAATTATGCAATTATCACTAATATTGGAACTGCTCATATTGGAATTCTTAAATCAAGGGAAAATATTGCAAAAGAAAAGAAAAAAATTTTCTCTTACATTAAAAAGCAGGGTGTAGCTGTAATTCCAAAAGATGATGATTTTGCAAAATTTCTTGCTGAAGGGGTTGCAGGCCAGATTGTCTATTTTGGTAAGAATATTCCTGAAAAAGAAAGCGGTGTAAGATTTATAGAAAATCTTGGGCTTGAAGGAACTAAATTTGCTGTAGATGGAATCGAAACTGTTTTAAAGATTCCGGGAGAATATAACTATCTTAATGCATTAAGCTGCATTGCTCTTGCAAGAAAGCTTGGTCTTAGTGCTAAAGAAATTGCAGAAGGAATAGCTTCTCTCAAAGCTCCTGAAGGCCGCAGTAAGATTGAAAACGTTAAAACTTTAAACGGTAAGAATATTACTTTGCTCAAGGACTGCTATAATGCAAATCCTGATTCAATGTCGAGTGCAATCGAAATGTGTGCAGGATTAAAGGTAAAGGGAAGAAAAATTTTTATTCTCGGCGATATGTTTGAGCTTGGAAAAGATTCTGCGGATGCACATTCAAAAGTTGGTGCTGATGTTATAGTTGCGAAGCCGGATTTTGTTTTCTTTGCAGGCCGTGATATGGAATTTGCAGCTAAAGCAGCTATGATTGGCGGTTTAAACAGACAGAAATATTATGAAAATCTGGAAGGTGATAAACTTTCTGAGTTGACTTCTTATCTTCTTGATTATTTAAAAGATGATGATTTTATTTTTGTAAAAGGTTCGCACGGAATGCACCTTGAAAAAATAATTGAAAAAATTTGCGGGGAAGAGTTGTAAAGAATAAAATGGGTGAGTACAGATTTATTCCGGATCGATCTGTAGATTCGTACCGGAAGAGTGATACAGGTTTTATTATCTCGGTTATTCTTATGTGGGGAATAGGAATATTTACGCTTTTTGTATGTTCCAGTTCTTACGCTGCTGCAACTCTGGATGATTCTCTTTATTTTGTTAAACGACAGCTTATTGCCAGTTTAGTTGGATTTATAGGACTACTTTTCTTTGCTGTATGTCCGCTTGGAAAACAGAGAAAACTTCTGCCGGTTATTGTTCTTATAACTTTTGTACTCTGTCTATTAACTTTTATTCCAGGAATTCAGTATGAAAGAAACGGGGCTCACCGTTGGATTAAAATGCCTTTCTTTACTTTCCAACCGTCAGAACTTGTTAAATTTGTAATTGTTATTTATCTTGCAAATTATTTTGATAAATATTGCAGAAAGAGTGATGATGATGAAGATAAAACTGTAAGTCCTGCAGTTGTTTCTCTTGTAATTTTTGTAACTGTAATTTTCATGCAGAAGGATTTTTCTACAGGAATTTTTGTTCTTTTTATTGGACTTTTGATTTTCTTTATTGCAAAGGCAAAAATGCTCTGGTTTGTTCCTTTCTGTATTCTTGGAATACCCGCTGTAATTTTAATGGTTCTTACGGAGGAATACCGCGTTAACCGTATTGCAGCATTTTTAAATCCCGATGAATTCGTTCAGTCTTATAATTTTCAGAGTATTGCATCAAAGCGTGCTGTAAGCAGCGGCGGTTTCTGGGGTCAGGGTATTGGTGAAGGACTTGAACGGCTTAATAATATTCCAGAAGTTCAATCGGATTATATTTTTGCAGGCTGGGCAGAAGCTATGGGCTTTGTCGGTGTGCTTTTATATTTTTTACTGCTTATGGTTTTTGTAATCAAGGCCGTAAAAATTGCAATCAGGTGTCCGGATAGATTTTCATCTTTCGGGACTATGGGTTGTGTGGCTGTAATATTTTTTCAGTCACTGATGAATGTCGGAGTTGTCTGTGGAGTTCTTCCAACGACAGGTATTCCGCTTCCGTTCTTTTCGAGCGGAGGTTCATCAATTATCGTTACGCTTTGTATGTGCGGCTTTATAATCAACGCATCAAAGTGTGATTCTGATACGCTTGAAGAAGAGACTGATATTAGTCGGGGCTTAGGGGGAAATTTTGAGAGCCTCGATATTAATATATTTAAATAGGGTGGAAAGAGTAAAATGAGTGATTTGAGTTTGCTTGCTGAATTTGACCGTTACGAAGTGTCGAAAAAATACAAGGAAGAAAAAGACGCAAAATTTATTAAATGGATTAAAGTCCTGATTGTTGCGCTTGGTGCAGTATTCCTTGCTGAACTTGCAATATATAAGTTTATTAACCCAAGTCTTAATGCGGTAAAAATAGTCGTTTCAGGAAACAGCAATTATGCAGTAAATGATATCAGTGCTGCCCTCAGCGATCTTTACGGTCAGAACTATTTCGGTTTTGACTGTGCGACAGCTGCTTCAAGACTTTCGTCTTTAGCAGGTATCGAGAGTGTTAATATTGAGAAATCTTTCCCTGATAAAATTAAAATTTCGGTTGTAGAGCGCCAGAGTGTAGCCATGATTTTTATTGAAGAAGATGGCAGTACAATACCTATTCAAATTGATAAAAATGGTGTATTATTTAAGAATATAAACAGCGAAATCGTGGAAGACGGTTCAATTCCGATAGTTTCCGGAATTCCTGTGGAACATTTTACAAGTGGAATGAGAATACCTGTAAAATACCGTGGATTGATTGATCAGATTTCAAAAATTCAGTCATTACCGCAAAAGTATTTTGCCGCAGTTTCTGAAATCTGTGTTGTTCCTAAGACTTATGGAAATTATGAATTGATGCTTATACCTGTTAATTCCCATATCAGGGTTTATACAGGCCGTGTTCTTAATGAAGAGTCATTGCAATACATGATGGTTGTTCTGGATGTCGTTAATTCGATGGAACAGAATGTATCGCAGATTGACTTGAGGTATGATTCGATTTCTTACAGATAAGCTGTCGGATTAGTGGGAGGAGAAAATCTTGACTGATGCTATAGTCGGCCTTGATATTGGCACAAGCAGTATACGAGTTGCAATCGGCGAGGTAATCGACGAAAACACTGTTGAAATTATGGGACTTGCAAAACGTCCTTCAAGCGGTGTTCGTAACGGTTCAATTGTTAACATCGAAGCTGCAATTTCTGCAATTAAAGAGACTATTGAAGCTGCTGAACAGAACGCAGGATACGAGGTATTTTCATGCGTAACTGCAATTGGCGGTTCTCAGATTGAAAGTTATAACTCTCATGGGCTTGCCGCCGTTTCAAATAAAAATCTTCCTAACAGAGAAATAAATCAGCAGGATAAAGAACACGCATTAAAATCTGCACAGGCAACTTTAATTCCACTCGACAGAGAATTTTTACACGTAATTCCACGTGACTACACTGTAGACGGAACAAGCGGTATAAAAGATCCGATTCATATGATTGGTGTTCGTCTTGAGACAGATGTTCATATCGTAACTGCAAGTAAGACTGCAATTCAAAATGTTTTCTCATGTGTTAATCGTGCAGGTTACGAGCTTGATAAAGTATGGTTAAAGACTCTTGCACAGGTTCAGGCTGTTGCACATGAAGACGAAATTGACATGGGTTCAATTATAATCGACTTAGGTGCAGGTACGACGGATGTTCTCGTTCTTATCGACGGTGCTCCGGTATGTTCTCTTTCGATTCCTGTCGGAGGAAATCTTGTTACAAATGATATTTCAATTGTTCTTGGCGTTCCTATTAACGCTGCGGAAAAAATAAAAATAGAATCAGGATGCTGTTTTTTGCCGGCTCTCGAAACAATCAGGGAAGTTGTTATACCGGGAGTAGGTGGAAGACCACCTGAAATGTCTTCACAGGATGAGCTTTGTCAGATTATCCAGCCCCGCATGGAAGAAATTTTTTCTCTTGTGCGGAGTGAAATCGTGCATAAGACAGATTTGCAGCGCCTTTCCGGTAACATTATTCTTACAGGAGGCGGTGCTCAGATGGAAGGTGTCGTTGAACTTGCACAGAATGTTTTTGGAACGACAGCTGTCCGCTTAGGTATTCCGGAAAGTCTCGGGGGAATAGAAGAGGAATATCGTAAACCTGAATTTGCAACCGTTATTGGTCTTATTCAGTCACAGAAAACACAGGTTAAAACTTCGGAGAAGGGCTATAAAAAAAGTTCATCTTCGAATGGTAATAAACAAAGTTTTATTAAAACACTGCTAAAAAAATTGTTCTAATGTTTTTGCAATTTGGGAATTGCGAAACGCTTTGGGGATTGGGAGGATAAAATGTTAGAACACGAAGTTGTAGAACAGATTGAAACAGGTCTTGCTCAGCCGACACCGGCCGTATTAAAGGTTGTTGGTTGTGGTGGAGGCGGCTCAAGTGCAATTAACCGGATGATTCAGGCGGGAATTGATCATGTTGAGTTTATGATTCTTAACACGGACTTACAGGCATTGAACAGATCAAATTCACCTGTAAGAATACCTATCGGTCAAAAGCTGACAGGTGGTCTCGGTGCTGGTGGAAATCCTGAAATAGGACAGAAGGCAGCAGAAGAAGACAGAGAGACCATAACAAACGCGCTTAAAGGTGCTGATATGGTATTTATAACTGCAGGAATGGGTGGTGGAACAGGAACTGGTTCTGCTCCGGTTGTTGCAGAAATCGCCAAGGAACTTGGTGCACTTACTGTTGGTGTCGTTACAACTCCTTTTGGTTTTGAAGGCCCTGTAAGAATGAAGCTTGCAGAAGAAGGCATTAAAAACTTAAGGGCAAGTGTTGATTCACTTATTGTTATTCCAAATGAACAGCTTTTAAAGACTCAGAAAGACCTTACAATGCGTGAAGCTTATATGCTTGCAGATGAAGTTCTTCATCAGGGTGTAAAAGGTATTTCTCAGATCATTACCGGTGCAGGAGAAATTAATACTGACTTTGCAGATGTTAAGGCAACTATGTTTGGTCAGGGTGATGCACTTTTGGGTATCGGAACAGGTAAAGGTGAAAACCGTGCTGTTGATGCTGCAACAAATGCAATTAATAATCCTCTGCTTGAATACATGAACATAGACGGAGCAAAAACACTCCTTATCAATATTACTTCTGGTGAAAGCCTTAAACTTAGTGAAGTTCAGGAGATTACAAATCTTATCTGTGCTTCTGCTGATCCAATGCACAAAGTTTATCTTGGTCATGTTGTTGATTCTTCAATGCCTGAAGATGAAGTTTCTGTAACAGTTATTGCAACTGGATTTAACAATTACACAGGAAGAACAACAGAAAAAGAAAATCTTCAGACTGCTAAAAACGGAAACGTTGTCGGTGTAGAAGAATTTGATAAGCTTATCAATACTGGTGCAATGTCTTTTGATTCTCCGAAAAAAGCTTCTTTGTTTGACGATGATTCTCTTTCTTTTTCAGATAAGCTTGAAGATGAATTGACAGGAAAGAGCGATAATGTAAAAGATTCAAAAGAAAGAAGTCTTGGAGATGCCATTGCTTCTTCTTTCCACAGAACAGTTTCAAGCGGACTTGTTCCACCTGCAGACTTTGATGGAAGAGATGATATTACTCAGCCGGCATGCTGGAGACACTTAAGCAGAGAAATTAATCTAAGAGATTAGTTTTATCAAAAATGGAAATCGAAGAATTTCTTGACCAGTTTTATTCTGATCTGCTTATGGCAGAACGAGACAGACCTCTTACTGCCATGACATATAAGCTTTCTGTCCAGCAGTTTTTACTGTGGTGTCAGAAAGAAAAGATAAAGCTGGCTTCGATAACTGTAAAAGATTTAATTTATTACAGTGCCTGGAGAAAAACAACAGGAATTACTGAGCTTACCCTTGCAAAAGATTTATCGGCACTTCGAGCACTCGGTGAATTTCTTGTGAGGGAAAGAATATGGCAGGAAAATTACGCTCTGGTACTTGACCGTCCCAAATCCTCACGGCCGATACCAGACGTACTTACCCTGGATGAAGTAGATCACCTTCTTGAATCAATTGACACATCAACACCTCTGGGACTAAGGGACCGCACGATTTTTGAACTTATATATTCGTGCGGGCTTCGTATTTCTGAGTGCTGTACTTTAAAAACCGTAAATGTTCATCTTGAGGAAGAATTTATTCTCGTAAAAGGAAAAGGCGGAAAGGAACGTATAATCCCTTTCGGAAAAAAAGCCCGGGACCTTCTCGAAGAATATTTTAATAATGTAAGGCCTTTACTTACAGGCCCAAAAATAGTACAGGAAGTTTTTGTAAATTACAGGGGAGAACCTATTTCCAGAAAAGGAGTCTGGAAAAAATTTAAAGAGATTTTAAAAACCACCGGGCTTGACTGTAAGGTTCATACATTAAGGCATTCTTTTGCGACACATCTTCTGGAAGGCGGTGCAGACTTGATGACTGTTCAGGAACTTTTGGGGCACTCGGACCTTGCGACAACTCAGATTTATACACATGTTTCTGACAGGCAGCTTGAGGAAGCTCATCATAAATTTTTCCCGGCTCATAAAAACATCGGACATGAATAAAAAAATATCATTTTTACAGGGAAAAAGACAATTTAAAGAGAAAAGACCTTTACTTTTTGACTGTTTACCCATATATTGAAGAAAGGGTTTTTAGTGGGAGGAAATATGAAAAAGCTTTGTACGCTTTTTGTATCTTTTGTTCTTTTGTTCAGTGTAGTTTCTTGCACAAAATCTAATAAGTCTATAATCAGAATTCAGCATATCCAGGAAGGTATTAAAAATTTACGGACTGTAGAAGATTATCTGGATGCGATTGAAAAATATGAATCCCGTGTAAACAGAATTAAGAGTCAGAATGAAAATGTAGGTTTGTGGTATAAAGTGCTTGGAACAAAGTATCTTGATAAAAAACTTTACGGAAAAGCACTTGAATGTTTTAAAAAGGCTGTTGAATTTTATCCTGAAAATCAGAATATCTATTATTATATCGGAGTGTGTTCAGGTTATATGGCACACGCTTCGCTTGATTTTGAAGCTTCGGGTGTAAAGACTAAGCAGATTGGATTATACAAAGAAGCAGAGAAGGCTTATCTTGAAGCCCTCCGGATTGAACCTGATCATAAAAGATCACTTTATGGAATAGGTTTTTTGTATGGAAACGAATTAGGTCAGCCTGAAAAAGCTGTTCCTTATCTTGAGAGGTATATTGCGTCAGAAAAAAATTATCGGGACGCTTATATTCTTCTTGCAAGATGTTATGAGCAGACATTTCAATCTGACCTGGCGGCGGATTTATATATTAAAGCTGAAGAAATTAAGACGGAGTCTTCAAAGCCAAACTTTTTTCAGAGAAACGATAAAGCTTCTAAAATGTTTTCTTACCTCGAGGAAGGTGTTTCAAATCCGAATACCCGGGAGGAATACATTCAGGCGATAAATCAGTTTGACGAAAAAGCTTCGGACATTCAGCTTGCAGAAGTACAGATTTCAATCTGGTTAAAAAATGTAGGTTCAAGATATATTGATAATAAGAAAATGGGAGAAAAGGAAAGGTACAGCAATGCGCTTTCTTATTTTGTAAAAGCCCTTCAATATGATCCTGATAACGAAAACCTTTATTATTATACCGCAATCTGCACAGGAATTCTTTCGCATTTGGTTCCAGATGACGGGACAACAGAAGCTCTGGTAAAAAGAATGAATTATTTAAAGACTGCAGAAGAGTCTTATAAAATTGCACTCAATATCAACCCTAGGTATGCGAGATCCCTCTACGGAATTTCTGTAATTTACGACATGGAGTATGGTCAGCCGGAAATGGCTATTCCGTATCTGGAAACTCTTTTGACGATAGAAACAAAGAATCTGGATGCGATGGTTCTCCTTGCCCGATGCTACCAGGAAATTGGTGAATTTGATAAAGCCATTGAAGTTTATGACAGATATGAATTGTCTACAAACCTGGAAGAACGAAAAAAGCTTGCTCAGGAAAGAAAAGAGCAGATTCGCAGAGCTAAAGAAGAAAATTAAAGTAGAGTTTTCGGGGTTAAATTCTCTAAGGAAAATACATGACAAAAGCAGATAAAGACTATGAAACAGTCGTTTTATCTCTGTCAAGGCTCTCCTTTTTGACTTTAGGCGAAAAATTAAATTTGTTAAAAAAACTTGACAGTTTATGCGACCTTGTTGTACTGTCTATAGAAGATATTTCTAAAATTATTGGCAGAAAGTCAAAAACGACTTTAAAAGTCAAAACAGCAGTAAAAGAGGCTCAAAGGGATGCCCTTGTTCTAAAAAAACTGGGTATTTCGTGGGTTTTGATTCTGGACAGAGAATATCCTGACCTGCTCAGGGAAATATCTGATCCGCCTTTTATACTTTTTTACCGTGGAGACATAGGTATTTTAAGTAAAAAGTGCGTATCTGTAGTAGGAACGAGAAAAATAACCGGAGAGGCATGTAAAGCTGCCGTGCAGTTTTCTAAAGATGCCTGTCTTGACGGAACTAATGTAATAAGCGGACTTGCTTTCGGTGTTGATAAAAAAGCCCACGAAGGTTCTCTCGAAGCATATTACGAAGCACTTGATAAAGAGGCTGTAGGTAAAACTGTTGCTGTTCTGCCTGGCGGAATAGATGCGATAATTCCCGGAAGCCATAAAAGACTTGCTGCAAAAATTCTTGAATCGGGCGGTCTTCTTTTAAGTGAGTATCCGCCGGTGACAGATGCAAAGCCTTACTGTTTTGTAGAGCGGAACAGGATAATTGCCGGACTTTCTCTTTCGACTGTTGTAATTCAGGCACCTGTTGGAAGCGGTGCGATGATTACTGCAGATTTTGCTGCAGGTTATAACCGCGAAGTGATGTTTCATAAAGCAGCATTTTGTGAAAGCAGCAGAAGAATAAATGCTTTTGTAAAAAATCAGCTTGTGTATCAGGCGAAAAAAAACAAAGGCGGATTGAATAAGTTAAAAAAAGATCCGGAACTTTTTGTAAACGATGGAGCTCCGGTAATAGAAAATTACGCAGATTATCTGAAATGTCTTGTAGAAGACCCGGCAGAAAGAATCTGCAGAAAAAACAAAGAAGTTCAACTTGAATTATTTGATTCAACAAATTCAGATGAGCTTGAAGAAGGATTTTATGGCTGAATCGACAGAAAAAAATTTAAAGTCTAAGAAAAAAGCGGCACAGACACTTGTAATAGTAGAGTCTCCTGCAAAAGCAAAAACTATAGAAAAATATTTAGGACCCGGTTACGTAGTTAAAGCCTCAATGGGTCACTTAATCGATCTTCCAAAATCGAGAATTGCTATCGATGTAGAAAATAATTTCCAGCCGGAATACATTACGGTTCGCGGAAAGGCAAAGTTATTAAAAGAACTTCAGAAGGATGCTAAAAAAAGTTCAAGCGTTCTTCTTGCATCCGATAATGACCGCGAAGGAGAGGCTATCGCATGGCATTTGAGAAATGCTCTTGAGGGAAAAACAGAAGCAAAAATCGGACGTATCGTTTTTAACGAAATTACACCGGTTGCAATTAAAGAAGCTGTAAAAAATCCAAGTGAGATAATTGAATCTAAAGTTAATGCGCAGAAAGCACGCCGTGTTCTTGACCGCCTTGTAGGTTATAACTTGAGTCCGCTTTTATGGAGCAAGGTAAAGAACGGACTTTCTGCAGGCCGTGTTCAGTCGGTAGCGCTCCGTCTTATCTGCGAACGTGAAGAAGAAGTGGAAAACTTTTTACCGGAAGAGTACTGGTCACTTGATGCGGACTTTGTAAAGGGAAAGTCTTCTTTTACAGCTCAGCTCGTTACTTACAAGGGAGAAAAACCTGTTCTTAAAAATGAGGGTCAGGTAAATGACATCATTAGTGAGATTCAGAATGCCGAATGCAAAGTAGTGGGAATTAAATACACAGATAAAATTGTCCGTCCTAAAGCGCCGTTTACGACATCTAAGCTTCAGCAGGCATCTGCAAATAAACTCGGATTTACTTCAAGAAAGACAATGCAGATTGCACAGCAGTTGTACGAAGGTGTAAATATTGGTGAAAGCCGTGTAGGTCTCATTACTTACATGCGTACAGACTCTGTCCGTATTTCGCAGACTGCTTTAGACGAAGTTCGTGACTGGATTTCTAAGAATTATCCGGAAGATCTTCCTGCTGAACAGATTCAGTATGCAGTAGGAAAGGGTGCTCAGGATGCCCACGAAGGTATCAGACCGACTTATGTTACTTATACACCGGACTCTGTAAAAGAATATCTTACACGCGACCAGCTCCGTCTTTATACAATCATCTGGGAACGCTTTGTTTCAAGCCAGATGAATAATGCTAAGACACGTACTACAAGTGTTGAAATTCAGGCAGGCGATGCTGTATTCAGGGTGAGTGCAAGTAAAATTGTGGATAAAGGTTTTTATCATGTAATTCATCTTCTGTCATCAAAAGAAGATTCAACAGGAAGCCTGCCGTCATTAAAAGAGGGCGAGCCGCTTTCTGCAACTAAGTTCTATCCGGAACAGCATTTTACTCAGGGACCTGCACGTTTTACCGATGCATCAATTGTTAAGACACTCGAAGAAAAGGGAATCGGAAGACCTTCTACTTATGCTCCGATTATTTCTGTTCTTCTTGACCGTTATTATGTTACACGTGTTAACAAGCAGCTTGTTCCGACACAGCTTGGAAGAATGATCTGTAAGATTTTAGTAGAGTCGTTCCCAGATGTTATTAACGAAACATTTACAGCAGAAGTAGAAAATGATCTTGATAGCGTTGAAAAAGATGAACTTGTATGGAACAACATGATAGGTGATTTTTATACTCCGTTTAAACACAGAGTTGATGAAGTAATGGAAAAACAGGAAAGTGTTAAGGGATTCCTTGATGAACAGACTGATAAAATCTGTGAAAAATGTGGAAAGCCGATGGTAAAAAAACTCGGACGCTTCGGTTTCTTCCTTGCCTGTTCTGGATTTCCGGAATGTCACAATACGAGATCCATTCCTCTTGCAAAGTGCCCGATGCCTGGATGTAATGGTGAAATTGTTGCAAGAAAAACAAAGGGACGTGGAAAAGAATTCTACGGATGTACAAATTATCCGACATGTAACTTTATTTCTCACTTTAAGCCGATCGATGCAGTGTGTCCGAAGTGCGGCTGGTTCCTTGTAGAAAAATATGACAAGAAAAACGGTTCATATAAATCATGTATTAATCCGGATTGTGATTATCTGCATTCAACTACAGAAGCTATAGAGGAAGCACAGAAAGAGGCTCTTGCTAAAGAAAATGAAGCAGAGCGCCTTGCAAGAAATGGCTGAGAGAATTTTAATAACGGATGCAGTTGAAGAATTTCTTCTGTATCTGGAAACAATTAAAGGTTTTTCGTCTAATACAGTTACTTCTTACAGGAATGATTTAGAAAAATTTAAATTCTTCTGCGGTTCTGATAAATATGCCGATGAATACACGTTCAACGATTTAAGATACGCAATTCCATGTCTGTCTGAAAGAGGAAGTAAGTCTACGACCATAAACCGCTATATTTCTGCCGTTAGAGGACTATTTGCCTATTGTAAGAAATTTGGTTATATTAAGGATAATCCGAGTTTAAAGCTTAAGACTGTAAGAACTGATAAGCTTTATCACAAGGTTGTCACTCAAAAGGAAATGTACAACGTATGTACAAGTCCTGAAAATAAAGAACTTTTGTGGCCTTTAAGGGATAAAGCTCTTTTTGAAATGCTTTATTCTTCCGGATGTCGTGTAAGCGAAATCTGTTCACTTACATTGAGAAGTTTTTCAAGCGGCTACACAAAGGCAAAGATAACCGGTAAGGGGAATAAAGACAGAATCGTATTTTTTGAAAAAGATGCAGTAGATGCATTAAAGGCCTATCTTGAAGAGCGTAACGTTTTTTTAAAGACAAATTATCCTGACAGAAAGGTTAATGCAGTTTTTATCAACAGGACGGGAACACCATTGACAACTCGCGGTGTTGCATGGGTTTTATCAAAGTATACCAGTGCGGAAGGAATAAATCATCACTTTTCGCCGCATGATTTCCGTCATGCATTTGCAACTGTTTTAGTTGACGAAGGACTTGATATCAGAAAAGTTCAGGCTCTTTTAGGACACTCGAGTATTTCGACCACTCAGCGATACACGCATGTGTCCAGAAAGAAAATTGAAGAAGATTATAGAAAGGCTCATCCGCATGGAGGAAAAAATGAGTAAGACAAAAATAAGAAGTACTACTGTAATTGCCGTAAAAAAAGACGGAAAAGTTGCAATGGCTGGTGACGGCCAGGTAACGCTTGGAAATACTGTCTGCAAGGGTAATGCACGCAAAGTACGAAAAATATATGACGGAAAGATTTTAACCGGATTTGCAGGCTCTGTTGCAGATGCCTTTACGCTTCTTGATAAATTTGAAGAAAAGGTAAAAGAGTATAACGGTGACCTTACAAGAAGTGCAGTTGAACTCGCAAAACAGTGGAGGACAGAGCGTTCGCTTCAGAAACTTGAGGCTATGCTTATTGTTGCAGATAAGGAAAAAATTCTTCTTATAAGCGGAGACGGAAACGTCATCGAACCTGAAAACGATGTAATTGCAATCGGTTCAGGTGGAAATTATGCATATTCTGCAGCGCTTGCTTATCTTGACGGTTCTTCTCTTGGTGCAAAAGAAATTGCAGAAAAGAGCCTGAGAATTGCAGGTGATATCTGTATTTATACAAATTCAAACGTAGTTGTAGAAGAATTATAGAAGAGGAAAAAATGAGTGATTTTGTTTTAGTTAATCCTGAAGAGAAAAAAAATGTTCCTGCTGTTGTATTGCAGGCTGAGGATTTAACTCCACGACAGATTGTTGAAAAACTTGATTTATATATTATTGGACAGAAAAATGCAAAAAAGGCTGTAGCTGTTGCTCTCAGAAACAGAACACGCCGTCTTAAGCTTTCAGAAGAAATGCGCGAAGAAGTTACTCCAAAAAACATTCTGATGATAGGACCTACAGGGGTCGGAAAAACAGAAATCGCACGCCGTCTTGCAAAGCTCTGCAATGCTCCGTTTTTAAAAGTTGAAGCAACTAAATATACAGAAGTAGGTTATGTTGGCCGTGATGTAGAATCTATGGTACGAGACCTTATGGCTGTCGGCTTTAACAATGTAAAAAAAGAAATGGAAGAACAGCTTAGGGAAGGTTGTAAAGATAAAGTTGAAGAACAGCTTTTAGACCTTCTTTTACCTGGAAGTGAAAAAAAGAAAGAAGGAAATGTTTTAGGAAATATATTCGGGTTTAAGCAGGAAGTAAAAACAGAAAAGACTCCGGAAGAACTTGAAAAAGAACGGATGGAAAATGCTTCTATGCATTCAACCCGGGAAAAATTCCGTGCTATGCTCCGTGAAGGAAAACTTGAAGAACGCGAAGTAGAAATTACAGTAACTGCAATGCCGAAAGGTTCTATGAGCATCATGACAGGCGGTTCTATGGACGACATAGAAAATGCAATGCAGAGCATTCAGGAAATGATGAACGGTTCACGAAAAAAACAGCGTATCGTAACTGTTTCAGAAGCAAGAAAAATTCTTACCGAGCAGGTTCTGGAAAGTATGGTCGATGCAGATAAAGCTGCTGACATTGCAAGAGAGCGTGTTCAGCAGTCTGGAATAATTTTTATCGATGAAATTGATAAAATTGCCGTGCACGGTGAGGGACACGGACCAAATGTAAGCCGTGAAGGTGTTCAGCGTGATATTCTCCCTATTGTTGAAGGCTGTCATGTAAATACAAAGTGGGGTGTTGTAGACACAAAGCACATCCTGTTTATCGCAGCAGGTGCTTTCAGCATGTCAAAGCCAAGCGACCTTATCCCGGAACTTCAGGGACGTTTCCCGCTTAGGGTTGAACTTGATTCATTAAACAAGGACGATTTTAAACGCATTCTCACTGAGCCGAAAAATGCACTTATCAAGCAGTATACGGCACTTCTTGCAACAGAAGGAGTGACCCTTGATTTTAAAGAAGACGCGATTGACCGTATAAGTTCTATGGCAGAAGAAGTAAATTCAAAAAGCGAAAATATCGGTGCACGCCGTCTTCATACTATAATGGAAAAGCTTTTGGATGAGATTTCGTTTGAGGCTGATGAGCATAAAGGCGAGACAATTTCGATAGATGCTTCTTATGTAGACGAAAAAGTCGAAAAAGTGGCTGGAAACGAGGACCTTTCGCGCTATATTCTTTAAAACCTTATTTGCCGGAAAAAAAGGCTAAACTGTTTTTTTTATTATCCGACAATTAAGGTATGAATTCTTTTACAAGATCTATTGATTTATTACATAGAGCTCTTGATGTGGCTAATCTGCGTCATACTGTTGCAGCAAATAATATTGCTAATGCAGGTGTACCAAATTTCAAGCGTACAGAGGTTCATTTTGAAAGTGAACTTAAAAAAGCGTTTGAATCGGAAGAAAAAGCCAGGGGTGCGTTTGAACTCAAGACTTCTTCTCCACGTCATTTTAAGATCAATACTGTAATAGATTACAAAACAGTAAAGCCTCAGCGTGTAGTAGATTATACTTCAACTGAGAATACCAATGGTAACAATGTAAACGTAGAAACAGAAGCTATGAACATTGTTAAGGCAAACATGCAGTACAAAATGTTCAGTCTTATCGAAAGCCACGAGTTTTCACAGTTAAAGACTGCAATGTCTGCAATCAGATAATAAAAGATTCGATCAGGTGGGAATCATTTAAGGGGGAATAGAATGGGATTATTTACCAGTATCAATATTGCATCTACAGGACTTGCTGCAGAAAGATTAAGAAGCGATGTAATTTCTGACAATATCGCAAATGCGTCTACAACACGCACTCAGGACGGTGGTCCATATAAAAGATCACGCGTAATATTTGCACCTGTAGCAGAAAAACCAATATACAGAACACCATATCTTCCTGAAAACCTCGACAACGGACCTGGAAAAGGCGTCAGAGTAAAACAAATTGTAAAAGATGATAGTCGTGGAACTCTGGTTTATGATCCTGATCATCCGGATGCAATTAAATCCGGCCCTGAAAAAGGATATGTTGAATATCCTAATGTAAACATTGTGAACGAAATGGTAGATTTAATTGCTTCAAGCCGTGCATACGAAGCAAATACAACAGTAATTGAAAGTGCTAAATCAATGTTCTCTGCAGCACTTGAAATCGGACGATAAAAGCGTTAGAATTCTTAAGTGGGGGAAAATATGACATTAGATAACCTTAGCGTTCTTGATATGGGAAATACATTTCGTGCAAGCGGCTATAAAGGCGTTACACGGAAACTTGAAACAGCTGCAGATATTTCAGCTCAAAAAGCAGAAAAATCTTTCGGTGACTTTCTTATGGAAGCTGTTTCTACAATGAATGATCAGCAGCTTGAAGTAGGTCGCCTTGAAGAAAAGGCAATGACAGATCCGGACAGCGTTCAGATTCATGAAATTACAGAAGCACTTGCAAAATCACAGATGTCATTGAGCCTTGCTAAAACAGTCGTAGACAGGGTTGTTACAGGCTGGAATGAAATAACGACGACAAGATAGTTTTGATAGATAAACCCCGTGATTGACCTTGCGGGGTTTAGTATTTTAAATACATTTTATAGGAAAAATATTTTAATTTTTCTCTTTTCAGAATTTAATACTTATGGTATAATTTAACAAAATAAGTAAACTTGTTTATATTATTCGTTCACGGGAGGGGTCAGATGAACGAATGGTTCAAAAAGCTCGTTTCCAATTTAAAGGAAAAGTGGGCAAAGTGGTCCATATTACAAAAAGGCATTCTTATCGGTGTAGTCCTTGCAGTCGTGTTTGCGATTGTTCTTGGATTCCGTTTCTCGTCTCAACCGACAACTGTTAAACTCTTCAGTGCACCTGTTACAGGTGATGCACAGATTCAGATTCTTACTCGTCTTGATAAAGAAAATGTAAAAGCAGAAGTTGACAGCGCAGGTTTTATCCGTGTAGAAGATGAAGCTACTGCAAGAAGAATGAAAGACATTCTTATTACAGAGGGACTTGTTCCGTCAAACATTGATCCGTTTGCAGGATATTTTGACAGAGGCTGGTCAACAACTGATGCAGATCAGAATGTAAAAAAAAGTATTGCAATTCAAAAAACATTAAAGCAGCATATCGAAGCAATTGATGATATCGTAAAAGCAGACGTAACACTTGATCTCCCTCCAGATAAAGTGTTTAAGTCACAGCAGAATCCTATAAGTGCGAGTGTCATACTTACATTTACCCCGATGAGTGACATGCGCAACAGTGCACAGAAAATTAAAGGTCTTGAAAAAATCATCATGACTGCAGTAAGCGGGCTTAAAAAAGAAAACCTTACTATTGCAGATTCAGAAGGTACTGTTTTAAATGATGATGAAGGCCTTTCTGAACTTAGACGTCTTTCGATTATCGAAAAAGAGCAGAGATTCATTCAGAAGCAGGAAGTATATTACCGTGCACAGATTTTAAAACAGCTCCAGAGTATCAAGGGTGAAAAAAGAATTCCTGAAATCAATATTAAAATTGATATGGATATGTCTGAAAAGAAAATTGAATCTGTCAGATATAATCCGTTTGTAAGAAAACCAGATAATCCTGAAACACCGTATGATGATTCTGATATTGCAGACTCTGTAGTAGAATCGGCTCAGACTGTTACACGTGAGTGGCAGGGAATCGGATTTAATCCACAGGGACCTGTCGGACCTGAAGGAAACAACCCTCCTGTTTATTCAGAAGAAGACAATACAATTGGCAAACAGACAGAGACAGCAACTACTCAGAATTTCTTAGTAAATACCGATAATATATCAGAGGTATTCCATCCTACAATTGATCGCGTTACAGTTTCTGTCAACGTTGACGGTACATGGACAAAGGAATATGACAAACATCATAATCTTAAGTTTGATGATCAGGGATGTATTATAAGAAATTATATTCCGGTCCCGAAAGAAGAACTTGAACAGATGGCAGAACTTGTACAGGGTGCCATCGGTTATGATAAAGCAAGAAATTATTCAGTTATTGTTCGCAACGTTCAGATAGATCATACAGAAGAATTTGAAGCAGAGAACGAGGCAATAAGAAAAGCAAATCAGACAAAGATGACAATAATTATTGTTCTTGCCGGAATTGCATTAGTTCTTATTGCGTTCATTCTTTACAGATTTATCAGCCGCGAAATTGAACGCCGCAAACGCATCAAGGCAGAAGAAGAACGCCGCCGTCAGGAAATGGCACGTATTATGGCTCTTCAGGATGCGCAGAACGAAGGTATGGAAGTTACGATGTCTGTCGAAGAGCGGCGTCGTGCAGAACTTCAGGAAAACGCCATTGCTATGGCAAAAGAACATCCGGAAGATGTTGCTATGCTCATACGTACATGGTTGATGGAGGAATAGTATATGGCAGAAGAAGCACAGGCTAAACCAAAAAGTAATCCTAAGCCAGTCCCAAAACCGGGAACATTAAAACCTGCTTCAAGTCCTTCATCAAAAAAAGGAAAGGATTTTAAAAGCCTTACCGGAAGACAGAAAGCAGCAATCTTCCTTGTATCTGTAGGAAGCGATGTTTCATCAGAAATCATGAAACACCTTCGTGAAGACGAAGTAGAAACATTAACATTTGAAATTGCCAGACTTGAAACAGTCGATGCAGAAATAAAAGATCAGGTCCTCGAAGAATTCCAGGATTTGATGAATGCTCAGAACTTTATTACAACCGGTGGTATCGATTATGCACGAGAACTTCTCGAAAAATCTTTGGGAAGTCAGAAGGCCATCGATATCATCAACCGTCTTACTTCGAGCCTTCAGGTTCGTCCGTTCGACTTTATCCGTCGTACAGATCCTGCACATCTTTTAAACTTTATTCAGCAGGAATATCCGCAGACAATTGCTTTGATCCTTGCTTATCTGGAACCGGGAAAAGCAGCAATCATTCTGCAGAATCTTCCGGAAGAAATGCAGCCTGAAGTTTCTAAGCGTCTTGCAACAATGGACCGTACATCACCTGACGTTTTGCGTGAAGTTGAACGCGTTCTTGAGAAAAAGCTTTCTACACTTTCTTCAGAAGACTACACTGCTGCCGGTGGTGTTGAATCTATCGTTGAAATCCTCAACCTTGTTGACCGTTCTTCTGAAAAAGCAATTATCGAATCTCTCGAAGAAGAAGATCCGGATCTGGCAGAAGAGATCAAGAAACGTATGTTCGTATTCGAAGATATCGTTATGCTCGACGACCGTTCTATTCAGAAAGTACTCCGCGAAGTCGATACACAGGAACTTGCAAAAGCGCTTAAGTCTGTTGATACCGAAGTTCAGGATAAGATATTCCGCAACATGTCAAAGCGTGCTGCAAGTATGTTAAAGGAAGATATGGAATTTATGGGCCCTGTACGTTTGAAGGACGTAGAAGAAGCTCAGCAGAAAATTGTATCTACAATCAGACGTCTTGAAGAGAAGGGAGATATCGTTATTGCCCGCTCTGGAGAAGACGAACTCGTTACATGATGTTAATAGAGTAGGATAGGAAAATGGCAAAAACTGTATTTCGTCAAAATGAAATTAAAACAAAAGAAGAAAAGTTTCAGTTAAAGCTTCTGCATGATTATGCACCTGTTGTCGAAGAAGTTGTAGAAGAAGAACCTGAATATACAGGTCCTACTGCAGATGACCTTAGACGTGAAGCAGAAGAATACAAAAAGAATTTTGAAATCGAAAAACAGGGAATGCTTTCTAAAGCGCAGGCTGATGCTGATGAGATAGTAAAGAAAGCAGAAGAAGCTGCGTTTGCAGAAGTAAAGCGCCAGACAGATCAGGCTCAGATTATTAAAACAGATGCAGAAAATGCTGCTGCAAAAATAAAAAAAGATGCCGAGCTTGAAGCACAGAGAATTATCGAAGAAGCACAGGCAGAAAAACAGAGAATTGTTTCTGACTCTCAGAAGGAAGGTTATGATACTGGATTTGAGAGTGGATATCAGGAAGGAAATAAAGAAGCCCAGCGTCTTGTAGAAAGAATGCATACTGTACTTGATGCAGTAATGGCACGAAGAGAAGAAATCTTAAACGAAACAGAATATCAGATTGTAGAACTTGTTGTATTGATTGCAAGAAAGGTTGTAAAAATTATTTCCGAAAATCAGCGGAATGTAATTATGAACAATGTTTTGCAGGCTCTAAAAAAAGTTAAAGGTCGAGGCGATGTTACAATTCGTGTGAATCTTGCAGACGTTAAACTTACGACAGAACATGTTCATGACTTTATAGAAAGAGTAGAAGCAGTAAAGGGAATTACTGTTGTAGAAGATACTACAGTCGAAAAAGGCGGCTGTATAGTAGAAACAGACTTTGGTGCAATTGATGCCCGCATTTCAAGCCAGCTTACAGAACTTGAACAGAAGATTATGGAAATATCTCCTGTCAAGACAGTTGCCAAATCAGATATACCGACTACATAAGATATAGCAAGATTTTTTAAAAGGGTGGGAAAATGAAATCTTCTTATAATGTAGCTTTTGATTTAAAGAAATATATTGACCGCGTAGAAAAAACTCCGACTATTTTGTATATCGGTAAGGTTACTTCTGTCATCGGACTTGAAGTTATAAGTCAGGGACCTCGCTGTGTTGTTGGAGAAATCTGTACAATAAAAATTCCAAGTTTAAAAACAAGTGTAAAAGCAGAAGTAATCGGTGTAAAAGATACAGAAGTTCATCTTTCGCCATTCGGTGAAACAAGAGGAATTGAAATCGGCTGCGATGTAATTGCTTCTGGAACAACTCTTCAGGTTCCTGTTGGAAAAAATCTTTTGGGAAGAATTATAAATGCAGTTGGAAGACCAATTGACGGAAAAGGTGATGTAGTTCCGGAAACATATTATCCTGTTATTGCAGATCCTCCTTCTCCGATGAACCGCCGTCCGATTGTTGACCGCATTTCGACAGGAGTCCGGGCAATTGATACTCTTTTAACTGTAGGTAAAGGACAGCGAATGGGAATTTTTGCAGGAACCGGTGTAGGTAAGACAACTCTTCTTGCAACAATTGCAAAAAACACAAATGCAGATATAAATGTAATTGCACTTATCGGGGAACGAGGCCGTGAACTTATGGACTTTGTTCACGAAGATCTGGGCGAGGAAGGTTTAAAGAAAAGTGTTGTTGTAATTGCAACAAGCGATGAGCCTGCAATCGCAAGATTAAGGGCTTCTTATGTTGCAACTGCTGTTGCAGAATATTTTCGTGACCAGGGAAAAGATGTAATGATGATGTTTGACTCTGTTACACGATTTGCACAGGCACAGCGTGAAATAGGACTTGCAAATGGAGAACCGCCTGCGCTAAAGGGATATCCGCCGAGTGTATTTGATTTAATTCCGAAGTTAATGGAAAGAACAGGTACAAATGAAAAAGGTTCTATTACGGCATTTTATACAGTAAAAGTTGACGGTGATGATTTTAATGAACCGATTACAGATAACGTCCGCGGTACAATTGATGGACACATAATTTTAAATCGTAAACTCTCTGACAGAAAGCATTATCCTGCAATTGATGTTCCAATGAGTGTAAGCCGTCGTTTTGATAAAGTTAATGGTCCTGTGTTTATTGATGCAGCAAGTGAAATAAGCAGGCTTGTTGCAATTTATGACCAGAATGAACTTATGATTACAACTGGTGCATATCAAAAGGGAACTTCACCAGAAATTGATAAGGCAATTGATATGCATGAAAAAATCGAAACATTCCTCACGCAGAAAAAAACAGATCACTGTACGATGAATGAATCGATCGAAAAACTTGCTGAGCTTTCCGGTATAAAAATTCCGGAAGAGGAATATGACGCAGTTTCTGCAATTGAGGAAGCAGAAATGCAACAGGTAGCTGTGGAAAATGAAGCCGTTTAAATTTGAACTTGAAGATGTACTTTCTCTGAGAAAATTTGAACAGGAACAGGCACAGATTGAACTTGGTAAAGCTGTATCTGAAGAAACAAAGATTCAGAATAATCTTAAGCTTCTTGCTGTTCAGCATGCCAAGGCAAAACAGGATGTAAGGGGAAGGACAGATTTTTCTGTAATTTCTCAGGGACAGCAGTATTTTTCTTTTTTAAAACTTCAGGAAGAAAAACTGCTTGAAGATCTGGCTGAGGCGAAACTAGTAACTGAGGCAAAGCGGGAAGTTTTTAGAAAATGTCTTCAGAAAACGCAGAGCCTTGAAAAGTTAAAGGAAAAACAGAAAGAGATATATACAAAAGCAGAAGAAAAAGAAATGGAAGAAGCTATCGATGAGACAATTAGTGCCAGGAGAGTGGAAAATAATTTGATGTAAATCCTCCAGGAATTAAGATAATGTAAAAATAAGATAGAGTAAAAAAGATAAGGCCTGAATCTGAAGATTCAGGCCTTTGTTTTAGAAAAACTTTTCTAGTACTTAAATGCAGAGTGTCCGATAAACTCGCGGAGAATCGATCTGTCAGGAACTTCTGTAGGATCGATAGTCGGGAATATATCAAGGAATCTTAAAAGTCTGCACGCTTCTGAATACTCTTTTTCTAAAGGAGTAATTCTTCTTAAAAGCGGTTCAGCAAAAATCTTTAATACAGAAAGCTCATAGTCGAGTGCTGTATTTAAGATTGCATCTGCATTGTTCTGGAACGGGAAGATGTGAAGTCTTTCACCTTTCTGAACGCTGTCCCACATTCCGATTGTTTCTGCAGCTGACTTTCCACGGAACTGAGAATCACGGACAATACGGCGTATAAGGCGGTTGTCACTTGTAGAAATTCTGTTGTGTTCGTTAAAGTTAAGCTGAGTAAGGGCAGAAAGGTAGAGCTTAAACTTAAACTGCGGTTTAACAAGCGGTGTAAGCTTGTCGTTAAGTCCGTGAATACCTTCCATGATGAGAATATCGTTTTCGCCGAGTGTAATCTGTTTTGTTCCAGGCTGTCTTGTTCCTGTTGCAAAATCGTATTCAGGAAGAGTGATTGTCTTTCCGTCAAAGAGGTCAACGAGATTCTGGTTTATAAGTGCTACGTCGAGGGCTTCAAGACATTCGTAATCGTAATTTCCGTTTTCGTCTTTTGGTGTCTTATCGCGTCCGACATAATAGCAGTCAAGGCTTATTACTTTAGGGTTATAACCGATTGCCTGAAGTTCAAGCGCAAGCTTTTTGGCACTTGTTGTTTTTCCAGAGCTTGAAGGTCCTGCAATTAAAACAACCTTTACTTTTCCCTTATCCTGAATCTGCTGTGCAATATCTGCAATGCTTTTTTCCTGGAATATTTCTGAGATGTTGATAAAGTCATTTACCTTGCGGTTTTTAACAAGCTCGTTGAGGGAAGCAGCAGTAGTAACTCCAATCTGCTTTCCCCATTTTTTGTATTTTTCGTAAGTTTTAAAAAGCTGCGGAATATCGTGAAATTCCGGAAGCTTTTCCGGTTCTGACGAAGTAGGGAATCTTAAAAGAAAGCCCTGTCCGTATTTCATGATTTCCCAAGTTTTAAGATAACCTGTAGAAACTAAAAGCGGAGCGTAGTAAAGGTCCGTAAAGTTTCCAAGGCAGTTAATTTCTACGCGTGGAGGACATTTGTAGCGGAGAAGGTTTCTTGTGTCCTTAAGTCCCTGCTGTTCAAAAAGTTCAACAGCCTGTTCGTAAGACATAGAAGAAGTTTCTATCGCAACATTTTTGCTTATGAGCTCCTGCATTTTTGTCTTTAATTTTTCGATTAGAGGCGGGTGAACTGCGTTTCCGTCTGCAAGCGTGTAATAATAGCCGTATCCTAAGCTGTGTCCGATTAAAAGGCGATAGTTAGGATCGATTTCGTGCATTGCTGCTTCCATCGTAAAGCATAATGAACGGCGGTAAACTTCTGCGCCGTCTTTGCTTTTTGCTAAAACCGGTTCGATAAAGCAGTCTGTAATGATTGCTTTATTAAGCGAACATATCTGATTATTGACCCTTACTGCATAAACTGTCTCCGGTTCATTAGTCAAAGCATCAATAAAATCTTTTGCCCTCGAGCCAGGTGCGGTCTCAAGAGTTTTTCCGTTAGGAAGTTTGATTGTTATTCTGTTTGTACTCATTCTTTAATTATATCACACAAACTGAATAATGTAAAAAAATAATCAGTCATCAGGAAAACAGACAGGGCAGCCGGTATAACCCCTGGTCGATTGTCTCCAAAAAACGTAAATCTTTTACAATTTTAACTGAAAAGTGCGTCGAATGCCGCGCGGGCTTTTGCTGCCTTGTCATCACCTCCAGAAGAATTAATGCTTCCGTCAGGTGAAACTGCCTTTCCTATTGCAGAATTTACTTTAAAGAAATCGCAGAAATTTGAGCGCTCCTTGTCTTTTACAAGCTCTTCGATTGTTTCGTGGCAGTCATAGTGGCTTCCCGGAGAATAGTATTTACAGTTGATGCACGAGTGAAGGTCTCTGCCGCATGAAGGACAGGTCGAAGTTCTTGTTATGTTTTCTACTGTAATTGGGGTTCCGCATTTTTTACACATAAATTCTTCCTTATTTTTGCAGGTCTGCGTTTCCAAATCCGAGAGGTAAAAGTTCTTTTAAACTGTATTCAACTATATCATTTTCATTTTTTGCAAGAAGGATTTTAAAAGTTTCTGGATTGCAGAACTCCATCATAACCTGACGGCAGACACCACATGGCGGACAGTAATCTTTAATCTGTCCTTTCGGACCTCCGACAATCATGATTGCATCAAATTTTAAATGTCCCTCGCTTACAGCTTTAAAAAACGCAGTTCGTTCTGCACAGTTAGACGGTCCGTAAGCGGCATTTTCAACATTACACCCGCCGTATACTGTTCCGTCCTGACACAAAAGTGCAGCCCCCACTTTAAAATTAGAGTAAGGCGTGTAGGAAAAGTTAAGCATGTCCTTAGCTTTATTAAAAAGTTCAATCTTTAAGTTTTGATTTAATTCCATGCTGAATATTATAAGGGATAAAAACGGTTTGAGCAAATGTGTTTTTGTGATGTAATGAAAATTAAAAAAAATGATTATCAAAATTAATTAATAATGTTATACTTTTAATCCGAGGTAAACCCCATGTTAAATACACCGACAGTTTATATTTTTGTACTCGCAGCGCTTTTTTTTATTGTACTCATTTTAAATAATAAAAAGAATGAAGAAGAAAAACTGGAGCGAAAGGGCTCTGGAAATTCTTTCGATCAGAGTTCAGGCGGCGAAGAAATTCAGGAAGAAGAAAACGAATTTGACAGGGTTGACTGCGATGAGTTTGATAAAGAGTTTTTTGAACGGTGTCAGAAAGGCGAAAAAAGACAGCTTTTATGCAATTTTGCTTCATGGCAGGACTGCTCGATTTATCAGTCAATTCTTCTTTCTGCAGGGATTCCAAGTCACAAAGAACATGAGCACATAAATATGATCTATTTCGGATCAAATCTTGTTTCAAATATTTTTGCAGTTCAGCTTTGGATTTTAGTAAACGATTATGAAGAAGCAGCTGTCATTTTAAAGGATTTTCTTGAACAGAAAATTAAGAATTTTGACGAAAAGGTAAAAATCGAAAATACCAGAAAAGTACTTAGAACGCTTGCAGGAATGCTTACGGCTCCTTATCCGCTTTTTAAAGAACATGAAATTCTTGGAGTTAAGATTTTTCCTAAAAGCAGGCAGTACGAGTGACCTGCCCGCGCGTACATGCTTTTGGAGAAAGCCTTCCCGCAGCCGGAGATTCCGGCGCTACTCGTTGCAGATGACTCAGTTTTCTACTATAATAATGTATTATGAACATAAATCCTGTTGACGGTGAAAAAATCGTTGTTCGCGGGGCTCGTGAACACAATTTAAAGAATATTGATGTTGAAATTCCACGCAATAAGCTTGTCGTAGTTTCAGGGCTTTCGGGTTCCGGAAAGTCAAGCTTTGCATTTGATACACTTTTTGCAGAAGGCCAGAGACGTTATGTAGAAAGCCTTTCTTCTTATGCCCGTCAGTTCCTCGGAACAATGGATAAGCCTGACGTAGATTTAATCGAAGGCCTTTCTCCTGCAATTTCAATTGAACAGAAAACAACGCACAAAAATCCACGTTCCACTGTCGGAACTGTTACAGAGATTTATGATTATTACCGTCTTCTTTTTGCACGAATCGGAACTGCGCACTGTCCAAACTGCGGGCGCGAAATTCATGAACAGAGTGTTGACCAGATTATCGATACGATTGTCGGCTGGGAAGAAGGAACAAAGGTTCAGATTTTAGCTCCGGTTATAAGAGGAAAAAAAGGTGAGCACCAGAAGGTTATCGAGGATGCCATAAAGGCAGGCTTTGCCCGCGCCCGCATTGACGGCGTTATGAGTGAGCTTGATAATTCAATTAAACTTGATAAGCAGAAAAAGCACACGATAGAACTTGTAATTGACCGCATCGTTTTAAAAGCGGACATAAGAAAACGTCTTGCAGATTCAGTTGAAACAGCTTTAAAAAGTGCAAACGGAATGATATTAGTAACCAAAGGCTCAGAAAAAGATGCTGCAACTTATGAAGAAGTAATGTTCTCTCAGAAAAATGCATGTCCTGACTGCGGTATTTCTATTCCTGAATTACAGCCGAGACTTTTTTCTTTTAACAATCCGTTCGGTGCATGTCCTGAATGTACAGGTCTTGGTGAAAAAATGGAATTTGACGTTGACCTTATGATTCCGGATAAAACCAAATCATATAACGAACATGCAATTCTTCCGTATAATCCGACAAGTGCATGGAACACAACAAGATTTAAAGCAGTTGCAGATGCATATGATTTTTCTCTTGATACTCCGTTCAACAAGCTTACAAAAAAACAGCGTGACGTAATTTTATACGGTTCAGATAAAACTCTGCACTGGGTTTATTACAAGCAGAGCGGAACCGGTATGTCAGAATACAACGAACCGTGGAAGGGCGTGTTTGCAGACATGAACAGACGTTATATCGAAGCGTGGGGCGACAATATGAAACAGTCGCTTGAAAAATACATGTCGCATAAAGAATGTTCATGCTGTCACGGAAAAAAACTCCGCTCCGAAGCTCTTGGAGTTACTGTAGGTAAAAAAAATATAATTGAACTGTGTGAAATGAGCGTTCTTGATTCTATAGAATTTTTTAAGAATCTAAAACTTACAAAAACTCAGAAAGAAATTGCTTCTCAGGTTTTAAAGGAAATTAATTCGCGCCTTAACTTTTTAAAGAATGTAGGACTTGATTATTTAACTCTTGAACGCTCTGCCGGAACTTTATCTGGCGGTGAAGCACAGAGAATACGTCTTGCAACTCAGATTGGTTCTGCACTTACAGGCGTAATGTATATTCTTGATGAACCTTCTATCGGTCTTCATCAGCGTGACAACCAGCGCCTTATTGATACGCTTACATATCTTCGTGATTTAAAAAACAGTGTAATTGTTGTTGAGCATGATGAACAGACTCTAAGAACTGCAGACTGGATTGTAGACATCGGACCTGGAGCCGGTGTTCACGGAGGAAAGATTGTAGCTTCGGGAACTGTTGAACAGGTTATGAAAGTTGATGGCAGTGTTACAGGACGATATCTTGCAGGAAAGATTACAATGCCTGTTCCAAAAAAACGCCGTCCTGGAAACGGAAACTTTCTCTGTCTTAGCGGTGTTAAAGAGCATAACTTAAAGGGAATAGACGTTTCAATTCCGCTTGGAGCTATGACTTGTATTACAGGTGTTTCTGGCTCCGGAAAATCTACTTTGTTAAGTGATGTTCTGTATCCTGCAGTTTCAAATAAGCTTATGCGCACAAACTATCCGACAGGCGCTTTTGATAAGCTTGACGGAATAAAACACATAGACAAAGTCATTAACATTGACCAGAGTCCTATCGGACGAACGCCGCGCTCAAATCCTGCAACCTATGTCGGTGTTTTTGACGAAATCCGTGATTTATTTGCATCACTTCCAGAAGCAAAGGCGCGCGGCTATCTTAAGGGCAGATTCAGCTTTAACGTAAAAGGCGGTCGCTGTGAAAACTGTCAGGGAGCCGGAACTATTACAATCGAAATGAACTTCTTGCCGGACGTATTCATTAAATGTGATGTATGTAACGGAAAGCGTTTTAATAAAGAAACTCTTGAGATTTTATATAAAGGAAAAAGCATTACAGACGTTCTTGATATGACGATAGAAGAAGCGTGTGACTTTTTTGCTCATATTCCGCATCTGTCACGTAAGCTTGAAATGCTAAAGAGTGTAGGACTTGGTTATATTCAGCTTGGACAGTCGGCATTAACTTTATCTGGCGGTGAAGCACAGCGTGTAAAACTTGCAAACGAACTTGCGCGTGTTTCGACAGGCCGTACGCTTTATATTCTTGATGAGCCTACAACGGGTCTTCATTTTGCAGACGTTAAGCAGCTTATGAGCGTTTTACAGAGGCTTGTTGATCAGGGAAATACTGTCGTAATGATTGAGCATAACCTTGATGTAATATGCCAGGCAGATTATATAATTGACCTTGGACCTGAAGGCGGCTTTAGGGGCGGAACTGTTGTAGCAACCGGAACTCCTGAAGAAGTTTCAAAGATAAAGGAAAGCTTTACAGGTCAGTTTGTAAAGGACATGTTAAAAAAGAATAAATAGGTTTTTATGAAGTTTTTTTTGAGGAAAACAATTTTATTTTTTCTCATTTCATGCTGTATTACAGCTGCAGTTTTTGCAGACAGTTCTGATAAAAAAGATGATTCTGCGCAGGAACAGACGACTGTAACAATTCTCAATGCATTAAAAACTACAAATTTAAAAGACAAAGAAAAGGATGAAGACTTAATTCTTTTTGAAGGAAATGTAAAAATAAGTGTCGAAAAAGGAAATACAAAAACAGTAATCAGTGCAGATTCAATTACATATAGCCGTAAGCATGAAATGCTTTATGCAGAAGGCAATGTAAACATGGAACAGAAAGATAAAAACGGATCAATTTCTAATATTGGTGCGACGAGCGTTCTGTTTAATACTTCGAGCCTCGAAGGAATTTTTGATGAAGGACGAATAGTTCAGGCAGAAACAAATTCAATCAATGTTCCGACAGGTTCAACTCTTGTAGTAGGTTCCGAAATCTTTGCACGGAATCACTCTGGAACTGTTGCATTTAAAAACGGTGAACTTACTTTCTGTAATGATAAACATCCGCACTGGAAAATCAAGGCAACAAGAATCTGGCTCTTACCTGGAAATGAGTTTGCGTTTTTTAATGCCGTTTTATGGCTTGATAATATTCCGGTTTTATATCTTCCTGCGTTCTATTATCCTAAAGATGAACTTTTATTTAATCCGGTTTTCGGTTTTAAAAACCGTCAGGGTTTTTTTATTCAAACAACGACTTATCTATATGGAAGAAAAGGACTTGCATCAGAAAGTACGGATTCATCTGCTTCTTCGGATGAAGCGGATGTATCAAAATATTTTAATTTCATTAAGCCTACAAAGCTTATGGAACAGGAAAGGCAGGGACTTATACTTCATAACCTTGAAACTCCATTTGAGGGAAGCACGGATACTTATTTTAAGGTCATGGCAGACTGGTATTCGAACAGCGGATTTAGTGTAGGTTTCGACGGAAAGTATAAGCCAAAGAAAATCCTTAACCAGCTTGAGACATCTCTTGTTTTAGGTTTCGGTAATACAGTGTTTGAATCTGCAAATGCCTATAACGTTTTCTTTCCGTTTGATTCATCGGGAAATACTCATTACGAAGATTCCAACTTTATGGGAATGAGACTCCCGTTCAGATATAAGGCAAATTTAAAACTTGGAATTTCTACTCCATTGAACCTTACTTTATCAATGCCGATTTATTCTGATCCGTTTTTCGATTATGATTACGGTAAGAGAGAAGAGACTATGGACTGGTTCTCTTATCTCTTAAATAATCCTATTGCAGAAAATTCAACTTTAACAGAACAGCAGAAATTGGAAGATTCAATAGTTGATTCGTTTACATGGGATTTATCAGGAAGTTATTCTTTTAAAATTCCGTCAGCAATTCAGCCATATATTGAATCTGCTTCAGTATCTTCTTTTAATTCTTCTGTCGTTTTTAAATCGAAAGTTGTAGAGAGCTTGTATCTCCCGTCTTATGATCCTTATGGGAGATTCTGGTCGCAGAGAAGGTTTTTTTATCCATCACAGCTTACACCTTTTAAGACAAACCTCTCGTTTGCAGGAACATTTTTTTCTACGACCAAAAAGCATTCTTCTTCAAAACAGATTACATATCCTGTAGATCTTGTTATTCCTGAAGAAATTGCGCATCCAAAGAAGGAAGAAAAAAAAGAAACAGAAAGTTCTGGAAAAACGGAGGAAGAAGGCTTTGACTTTGAAAAAAATGCATTTACTTCGATTGAATATTCACCAGAGCTTATTTCTTCTACTTTAAATGATTTTAACTTTAATCTAAGTTACAATCTTAATCCGGAATTTACTTCTCAGTTAAACTATGATTCAAAGGGATTAAATGCCGGTTCGGAATTTGCATGGGACAGGTTGCAGTCATCATATATTTATATAAAAGCACCGCTTACGTTGAACGACAGTCTTTCTTTCAGAAATAATTTTCTTTCAATGAATAACTCGATTGTATTCAGTCCTATCTATCAGACACACCCTTATATTTCTACTGATACATCAACAGGCGGATTGGAACAGGCTCAGATAGATTCAACAAGAAAAGCCGATTATACTGCTACAAAACTTGAACTTATAAATACAAACAGTCTGTCTATAAAACCATTTACTTATTATGAACACTTTAAGGATACAAGTATTTCATACAATACATCGATAAAATTCCTCCGTACAAAATTTCTTGGAGATACGGAGCATCCTGAATGGGATACACTTACAGTTGATTTTACAGATGAAGAATCTGTAACACAGCATACGCTTGATTTAAACCTTGCTGCTAATGAACTTGGTGGTGACTTTACGCAGAGTTTTAAAATTTCTTCAACGCTTCCGCCACAGGTTCCGAAATATTATGGAACGCTTTCCCTTGGATTCCCTTATGTAACTCTTACAACAGAAACCGGAGTAAGCCAGGTTAGTAAGGCAGATAATACATGGAAAAATGAGCAGCTCAGAGAGTCACTTAGAATTCAGCTGTTTGATTCTAAACTGAATTTTACCCAGGACTTTAATTATGATGTAGAAAACAGTCATCCTGATGCATTAAAGCTTGCCCTTACTTATGAAGGACTTCAGGTTGCTTATACCATGAAGTATTCAAGCCCGTATGATTTTACACCTACCGGATGGGTTCAGGATACGACTCGACATGAATTTCTTCCAGAGACTGCATCTATATCATACACAACCCCTTCTAAAACATTCAGAACATGGAAGAACAGAATAAGTGTAGCTCCGTCTTTATCTACAAGACTTAATATTGATTTTATGAAACCTACAAACAGTTCCTTTTTCTTTAATCCGAGAATTACATTTAAGCTGAATGAATTTCTTGACATTACATTTGGTGCAACATCACAGAATAATGTTCTTTACAGATATGTTCAGTCTGCACTTGGACATCCCGGAAGAGTTCCTGGTGAGGAAAATATTTTTAAGGACCTGATTAATTCGTTCAGATTTGATGATGATAATATACGGAAATCGAGTGGATTTAAGTTAAAATCTCTTGATTTTACAATTACGCATGATCTTCATGACTGGGATTTAAAATGTGAGTTTAAAATGGAACCAAGACTTGTTACTTCTTCGGCAGGAGTTCAGAAATATGACTTTAATCCATATTTTACTCTTGCAGTCGTATGGCGTCCAATGGAAAGCATGAAAACGGAAATCCTTGATGAGTATGGTTCATGGACATTAAAATAAAAACTACACTGCTTAAAGACGGTTAAAAAGCCGTAAAGCATAAAAAGGGGAGTTATAAAATGAAAAAAAAGCATGTTTTAATTTTTACCGTATTAATCTGTTTATTAAACATTTCCTGCCTTTCTTCGCTGCAGGAAATATCAAACGGACTTATGGATTTAAATGGCGGCGGATCTTATAAAAAAGTTCCGGCTTATACAAACGAAGAAGCAGTAACTGCAATGAAAGATGCGCTCGAAGAAGGAATAAAATTTGCTTCTTCATCTCTTTCTCAAAAGGATGCTTATTTTAAAAATGAACTGATTAAAATACTTCTTCCTGAAGAAGCAAAACCTATTTTGGGAATCTTAAATAAAATTCCAGGCGGTCAGTCACTTGTTGATGATGTAGTTTTAAGATTAAACAGGACTGCAGAAGAAGCTGCAAAAGATACAGTAAGTATTTTCGTTTCTGCAATCAAACAGATGACAGTCATCGACGGAATAAAAATCGTAACCGGAAACAAAGATGCAGCGACACAGTACTTAAGGGAAAAATGCTACGACAAGCTTGTAAATCTTTATAAGCCAAAAGTTAATACTGTTTTAAATAAGCCTCTGGTAATGAATGTTTCTGCTAACGAAGCGTGGGAAAAATTAATTACCAATTACAATAAATACGGAAAGATCGCAAATACAGCAGCACGTATTGCAGGCCAGAAAGAGCCATGCCCTGCAGTTACAGTTGACCTTGCTCAGTATGCTACAGAAAAAGCCCTCGACGGACTTTTTACCGGAATAGCACAGGAAGAAGCAAAAATCAGGGAAAACCCGTTAAAATACGCTTCTGCAATGATACAGAAGGTATTTAACTACGTAAAACAGGGCATAACTACAATTACAGTTAAAGCTTAAGTTCAGCCTATCTGTGTAAACTTAATTTCTTTAAGTTTAAGACCTGTCTGTGAGAAAAACAGAGACAGAATCAAAAAGCGCGGGAATGCTCTCTCAAAATCAATTTTTTCTGAGACTTCCCGTCCGTTTCTCTGACCTGTAAAACCGAATGTGTGGATAACAACACCGTTCCATGCAAGGCTTGTGTTTATCTGTGCTACTTCGTTTCCTACAAGTTCACATGTAATTGTCATGCGGTATTTTTTATTTTCCTTTGAACTTATTCCAAATCCAAAAGTACTTCCGCGTGTTGTGTTTACATTTTCTACAGGAATTGTAAGCCCGTCACGCAAATCATAGTAAACGATTTTATCTGCAGATTTATCCATCGGCATTGGAGGTCTGTTTTTAATTTTAACTTCAACGCCCTTTCCTTCAAAACGCTTCTGTGCATTAGAGTGCTTTACAAAATTAATGATGTTGTAAGCGCTTCTAATCACTTCGAGTCTTGAAACAGTATTGTCTTTAAGGGCCTGTTCTGTGTTGTCGTTAAAAGTATTTGCAACAGCTTCAGGAACTACCATGTAAATGTCATTCTGTGCACGCATCTGCTGGGCAGTGTTTGCCTTCTGAGGTTCTTTACCTTCATCATTTGCAACAGCCCACCAGTCTGTCATTACGATTCCTTTAAATCCCCAGTCCTTTCTTAAAATAAGGGTATTAAGGTCAAAACTTCCTGCAGTCCAGAGTCCGTTTACAGAACCGTAAGCAGTCATGATTACAGTTGCACCATTTTTTACAGCCATTTCAAACGGAACTAAATAAATTTCGCGCAGTGCTCTTGCACTTACAACAAAATCAGAAGTCCGTCTTCCTGTTTCCTGGTTATTGCAGCAGAAATGCTTTAAAGAACCTGTAACGCCCTGCGTATTTAATCCGCGGATGATAGCCGATGTAAATACACCTGTGATGTATGGGTCTTCAGAAAAATATTCAAAGTTACGGCCGTTTAAAGGATGACGTCTTATGTTAATACCAGGGCCTAAAAGAACATCGATTTTATTGTAAAGCATTTCAAGGGCAGTAAAACTGTAAAGCTTTTCGATAAGCTCCGGGTTTAAAGTACAAGCCTGGAGCGTACCGTTTGGCAGACTGAATGCCTGTGCACCTGAGTCAAGCCTTATGCCGCTTGGACCGTCTGTACAGCACGCGCACGGAATTCCTTTTGCCTTAAGGCTTTCAGAAACACCGCCAAACGCACCGGCAGTTCCCGGTGTTACTTTAGGACTTCCCATACCTTCGCCGCGGATGATGCATGCAAGTTCTTCGTCAGAAAGAGACTGTGCAATTTTAAGAGACTCTTTATCAATTTCTTCACCTTTAAAGAAGTCTTCAAGTCTGTTTAATTCTTCAAGCCGGTGCGCGTTCTGGTAAGGAGCGGCTCCTTTAATCTTTTCGTTTTCAAAAACAATTTCACCGTCATGATTTATAGAAGAAGCCTTTAAGCGTTCAAAGCTCTTAACAGGCTTTAATGCGTCAGAAACTTTTTCTATAACTCTTGTGCTGTCTAAAGTAAGTTCACCGATTTTAAAGATATCATCGATTCTGTTTCCTGCAAAAAATTCGTATTTACCTTCTTCGAGAACAAAACAGTCAATGTTTCCTGTAACGCCGGTATCATCAAAAGAACGTACGCGCGAAAGATCAAATTCAAAAGAAAGATTTTCTGATTTTCCTTTTTTAAGAAGTGAAGTCTTCTTAAAGTCTGCAAGAACAAGAGCCGGCTTTCCAAGTTTTCCCTGAGGCTGCTTTACATAAATCTGAACACTTTCCTTACCGAAAGTCTTTCCAGTATTCTTTACGTTTACAGTAATTCCGATTTTTGGAATGTCAGAACTAAAGTCAAGGTTAAAGCCTCTTTCTTCTATAGCAAAATCTGTATAAGAAAGACCGTAACCGAACGGGTAGAGTACTTTATCTTTTGCAGCGCTTTCAAAATATCTGTAGCCTACATAAATGTCTTCTTCATAAAAGTTAATTGTTTCATCACCAAAGTTTTTAGTAGAAGGGTAGGCATTTACAGAAGATGCAATAGTATCTGTAAGCTTTCCTGAAGGAGTTACCTTTCCTGTAAGGATGTCTGCAATTCCAAGACCGCCAATCATTCCGCCCTGCCATGTAAGTAAAACACAGTCAAGGTCAAAGTCTTTAATAAAGTTCATGTCGATGATGTTTGCAGTATTTAAAATAACGCACACTTTTTCAAAGGCAGACCTTACATTTTTAATCATGGTCTTTTCTTCTTCTGTTAAAAACCAAGAGCCTTCTGTTTCTGAATTGTCTTTGTCTTCACCTGCATTGCGTCCGATGATGATGATTGCAGCATCATTTTTTAAAGACATTTTCTGAGCCAGTTCTTTTGAAACGCTCATTTCTTTCTGGCTCCACGGTTCAGCTCCCCAGCCTTCACCGATTACAAACGGGTTTTCCTTTTCCCAGTCTGCATAAATCTTTTCGAGCTCGCTGTCCATCTGGATACGGCCGCTTAATTTAAGTCCTTCAGGAATTCCATAGATGTGGTTTACATTTACCATTCCCCCGGAACCTGTACCGCTTTTGTAATAGTTATTCTGAATTCTTCCAAAAACCGCTACTTTAGTTCCCTTTGCAAACGGCAGTACTTCGTTTTTGTTTTCGAGGAGTACACAACCTTCCTGAACTACTTCTCTTGCTGTTTCAACATACTTTGTCCAGTCCAAAATCTTTTTCATTTTTTTCCCCTTAGTAAAAAAAAATTTTTGTATCCCCAAAATGAACTTAAAGCTTAAGCTTAAAAATTCAAATACAAATTTCTTTTGTAATATATATGGGATAATCACAAAAATAAATAGTTTTTTCTTGCAAAAAATAGGTCAAATTTGATATTTTTGTTAAAATCATTTGCTAATTATGGGTTAAAAATGTATAATTTTGATATGGAATCATATAAACATGAAATAATAACCCGAAACCGCCAGCATTTTGACCTCGACTTTACAATCAGATTTGACCTTATCGAGCATACAAATTTTTTTTCACCGTACCACTGGCATAATCATATAGAAATCCTGTATGTCCTTTCGGGCAGACTTGAACTCAATATAGAAAATTCAACTTATGTTCTCCAGAAAGGCTGTCTTGCCATCGTCAATTCCGACATGCTTCATTCGACAAAGCTGCGTGGAAACGTAAAGCACATACTTTTTCAAATACCTGCAAGCTCCCTTAACGAAATCGAACCCGACGCAGATTCCTACATTTATACTCAGTTTCTTTCAAAAGATGAATCAGGTGAACTCGGTTCAATTCTTTTAAAAATGCTCGAAGCCGAAAAAAGCGGCCGCGAGGGCAGTAAAATAAAATTTGTATCGCTGATGTATGAGCTATTATATAAAATGGTCACTTCTTATAGAATAAAGTCAAACTTTAATGAAATTCCAAAAAGCGGCCGTACTGCCGTAAACCGCCTTTCGCCTGTAATTTCGTTCCTCGAAAAAAACTATAAAAAGGAAATCTCGCTTTCCCACGCCGCATCAATAATCTCTGTAACGCCCGAGCACCTTTGCCGCCTTTTTAAACAGTACACAAACCAGACCTTTACAGAATACGTCCTCTCCCTTAGAATCGCATCCTTTTACCGAGACCTCAGGAACACCGATGACAAGCTCAATGTACTTTTAGAAAACAATGGAATAAAAAACTACAAGGTATTCCTTCGCGAGTTTAAAAAAATCTTTGGCGTAACCCCGGGCAAAATCCGAAAATCGGCTGCCACCAGAAATTAGCTTTTTAAGATGCCTCCATCTTACCTGTTAAATTCAGTTTAAATTCTTCATTTTTTATGCTGAATTTACTAAAATTCGTTTGACTTGTGGCAAAATCTGGCATAGAATAGTTATAATAATATAAACGGTGTAAAAAAGGCTTTTTTTTGCACTAAATGGGAGGCCAAAATGGCTAAAGTAGAACTTAAAGGCATTGGTAAAATCTACGACGGAGACGTTCGCGCCGTAACAAATGCCAACATTACAATCGAAGACAAGGAATTCTGTGTTTTCGTAGGTCCATCTGGATGTGGTAAATCAACAACTCTCCGTATGGTTGCTGGTCTTGAAGACATTTCAGAAGGTAAACTCTTCATCGATGGAAAAGAAATGAACGACGTTCCACCAAAAGACCGCGATATCGCAATGGTATTCCAGAACTACGCTTTGTATCCTCATATGTCAGTATATGATAACATGGCTTTCGGTCTTAAAATCCGCAAAATGGACAAGAGCGAAATCGACCGCCGTGTAAAGGCAGCTGCAAAACAGCTCGACCTCGAACAGTACCTTACAAGAAAACCAAAGGCTCTCTCTGGTGGACAGAGACAGCGTGTTGCTGTAGGACGTGCTATCGTTCGTAATCCAAAAGTATTCTTATTTGACGAACCATTGTCAAACCTCGATGCTAAACTCCGTGTAACAATGCGTTCAGAAATCGCAGCACTTCATAACCGCCTTCAGGCAACAATGATCTACGTTACACACGACCAGATCGAAGCTATGACACTCGGTGATAAAATCGTTGTAATGCGTGATGGTATCATCCAGCAGATTGGTGCTCCATTGTATCTTTACAACAATCCGATCAACAAATTCGTAGCAGGATTTATCGGAACACCTCCAATGAACTTCCTCAAAGTAAAAGTTCTCGAAAAGGGTGGAAAGGTAATCTGTGAAGAAGGTTCATTCGATGTAACACCATGTGCAGATCACCAGAAACGTCTTAAGGAATTTGTTGGACAGGAAGTATGGTTTGGTATTCGTCCTGAAGATGTTGAATACTCAGAAAAACCATCAAAAGATGCAATGCAGATGAAAATTGCTAACAAAGAACCACTCGGTGCAGAAACACATCTTTTCCTTACAACAAACAAAGGACAGAATCTTATTGCAAAAACACATGCAAATGTTCAGTTCCGTCTTGGAGAAACAGTTAACCTTATCCCAGATATGGCTAAGGCAAAATTCTTCTCTTGCGAAGGCGACGAACTCAACATCGTAGAAGATATCAAAAAGGAATGGTAATTTTTTAATACCATAATTTTTGACGAAAGCGGATTTCATTTTTGAAGTCCGCTTTTTTTTGTGTAGAAAAAATTTAATTGGAGAATAAAGTTGTGAAAAAAGTATTTCTTTTATTTTTAATATGTATAAATTCTTTATATTTATATGCAGAAAAAAATTATTCATATTTAGGGTTTGCATGGAATGAAATAAAAGTATCAAGTTCTCTTGTTGAAGATGGAGTTACTTATGATGCAGCTAAATTAGATCCTTCTGAAAAATTACCATGGGTTCCTTCCGGTGCAAATAACGGTAAAGATGCATATATTCAGCTTAAATGTTATGACACAAATGAAATATATATTTCGATTGGTTATGTCGACCCGGAAAAAAAATCTCTGTATTACAAAAATTCGCGTCCTAAGAAAATAAACGTTCATTTTATTTCAACAGGCGAAGATAAAGTCTATGAATTAAAGGATACTCCTGAGCCGCAGAAAATAGTTCTTTCTGACAAAGAAAACAGTGTAGGATACATAAAGATTTCTTTTTTAGAAGTTTATGAGGGAACAAAATTTAAGGACTTATGCGTTAATTTTATTGCAAAGAAAAGAATTGCTGAAGAACTTTCGATATATGAAGATATAAAAAAAATCAACAGTGATTTATTAGAAAAACAATGTTATGTAAGGCTTCTTCCTATGTCACATGACAGTTACAGGCCTGAAAATACATTCAGGGGTTGTACTACAGAGTCCTCTATCCTTTTTAAGAAAAAGCAGTGTGAAAATTTTGTTTTTTATCTTGGAGATGGACTTGAAGTTACAAAGACTCTTTATGAAAAATATATTTTCCCGGAATTTAGAAAATACGGTTATGAAATTGAAAATATCGAATATAAAGAATGTGATTATGAAGATGCAGTTGTAAAAGATGGAACGTTCTGGGTTACATTCTCGATCAACGGTGTTTCATATAGAATGTTCCCATGGGTTTATACAGAGGATTATCTGATTATAGAGTTTATTTACAAACAGTAGACACCCCTTTATTGTCTTTATAATCAAATTCATGTTATTATCACTTTTATGATTAGAAAAAACTCGGTTGTATTATATAAAAACTCGCCTGCCGTTGTTCTCGATATTGAACAGGATAAATATGTCATTCAGTTCTGTTCTTTTGCACTTACACCGGAGAACATAGAAAAATTCGGCTCGAAGGGTTTTGCTGCCGTTGAACAGAAGGTCCGCGAAAAAGATATAACCGTAATTTCTAAAAGTGAAAATCCGGAAAAATATTCAATAGAAAAAATCATAAAATTTTCTGATCCAAAATTGGAAAGCGGAATAAAAGAAGCATGGGAGCTTTTACTTGCAGACGAGTCTACTGCAAATGAAAGCATTTCTTTTTTTGAGCTTACAGATTTAATCGATTCTGATTACACAGATTTAAAGGCCTGGAAAATTTATTCTCTTCTTTTAAACTCACTTGAATTTAATATGGCAGACGGTCTTTCTTTTATTCCGCGAAGTGAAAGTGAAATCGAAGAATTAAAGAAAAAGCAGAATGCCAAAGCAAACGAGGCTCAAATCCGTGCAGATTTTATAGCCCGTCTTAAACAGAAAAAGCTTTTACCAGAAGACTCGATTTTTATGGGAGACGTCGAAGCGTTTGCTCTTGGAAAAACCGACAGGTCAAAAACTTTGCAGGATGCAGGTTTTTCTCAGGATATAGAAAAAGCTCACAGACTTTTAATTGATACTGGAATCTGGGACTATACCAGAAATCCTTTTCCGTTAAGATGGGGACTTTCGGTTCAGTCGGCAAAGGAAGGATTAAAGTCGCCTCCGGATGAAGAGCGCTTAAAAGTAGAAGGAACAGCATACGCAATCGATAACAGGTGGTCAAAGGATCCTGATGATGCAGTAGCCTTTGACGGAACTTATCTCTGGGTTCATATTGCAGATCCTGCAAGTACAGTAATGCCGGAAAGTTCAATCGATAAAACTGCACGCGACAGGGGAGCAACACTTTATATTCCCGAAGGCGCAAGCCGAATGCTCGCAGAAGAATCTTTAAGTGATTATGCACTCGGATTAAAAAGAGAAAGCAGGGCTCTTTCGTTCAGGCTTTTGCTTGATGACAACTGTGCTGTAAAAGAATGCAGGGTTTTTAAAACAATCGTAGATGTTGAATGCATTACTTACGAAGAAGCAGACCAGAGAAAAGAAACTCCGGAACTTAAACCTTTATTTGATATTGCAGCTCGGAATGTCGTACGCCGCAACGGCCAGGGAGCGGTAAACATAAATTTCCCCGAGGTTCATATTACAGTTGATAGTGAAACAAAAAAAGTTTCGATCGTTCCGATAACAGAATACGAATCTGCAGATGTAATTCGCGAGATGATGCTTTTAGCAGGAGAAGGGGCTGCACATTTTGCTTTTGAAAACGCCATTCCGTTTCCTTATGTAAGTCAGGAAGCGCCCGACATTCCAAAAGATCTTCCTTCAGGGCTTGCAGGAGATTTTAAACTCGTTAAATCGATGCACAAAAGAAGTGTAGGGGTTACACCTTCTGCACATGCAGGTATCGGAATCGGAATGTACAGCCAGGTAACAAGCCCGCTCCGGCGTTACTCAGATTTAATTGCGCACGAACAGCTCCGCGCATTTCTTGACGGCCGTGAGCTCATCGACAAAAACACAATGCTTGAGCGCATAAGTGCAGGAGACGAAGCTGCCATTGCCTGTAAAAAAGTTGAACGGAAAAGCAACCTTCACTGGACGTTAGTTTTCCTTAAGCAGAATCCTGACTGGACAGGCGAAGCAGTTCTTGTAGAGATAAAGGGCAACCAGGGAATATTTATGATTCCAAGTCTTGCCCAGCAGACTGCAATCGTGCTTTCTAAAAAGCTTGAGCTTAACCAGACAGTTAAAGTAAGGGCTTCCAATATAGATATTCCGTCTCAGAAAGTCGACTTTATTCCTGTTTAGTTTTTTAAGCTGAATTATATTCTTAAATCGATGAAATACTGTATGAAAAAAGATACAGTTATATGCGCTCAAAATGTAAATTGTATACAAAAAGATACAAATTTTAGTATAAGTGAAAAAAGTATACAAATTCATACAAAAAAGTGTAATTCCTTTTATTTTGTTCTCAATAATTTTATTTTTTATACTATATTTACATTCAGCATAATTCTATATAATATAAGGAATTATTAAAAAAATGTATACAAAAAGATAAAAAAAATCAAAAAGTTGGCACGGAATATGCTATATATTTTATGTCGTTTATAAAAGAGAGGGTAAAAACGGAGAGAGTAAATTTTTTATAAACGGCATTTTACTGCATATTACCGAATTTTACACATACGGCATTATGGACATTCAGAGGGTAAAATTATAAAATAAGAGATGAAAAGGAGATTTCATCTCTTATTTTTTTTAAAGGCGTGGGGTATGTGTTTTGAGTGTTAAAAAGGGTTCCTCCAGAAAATCAGGTTCGGGAAAAAACGTATATTCAAAACATCGCCGTACCGCAAAAAAAAGCGGACTTATCAAAAGAAAATCAATTAAACCAAAAGTTAAGCTCGATACAGACAGGGTAGTAAAGCTCTGCGTGATTATCGTTGTGTTCTGTTCACTTTTAATTCTGGGAGTACTTTTTATTCCGGACGGACAGCTTGAAAACGTAAAGGAAAAAACTCCCGTAACAAAAGAAAAATCTCAGGACAGAAAAGAAAGCGTTTCAAAAAAGCCGCGCAAGAATGATAATGATGATAAAGGCGGAACTGACTCAAGCGACCAAAAAAAATCTGAAGATAAAAAAAGAAATTATGCGGACAAAAATAAAAAAGATCAGGATGAAACTCCTGTAGTAATAAAACCTGTCGATGATAAAGCGTCTGATAAAAAAGATGAACCTAAAGAAGAAAAACCGAAGGATGAAAAACCTCAAGATACAAAACAGCCTGAAAAAAAAGATGAGTTTTCTGATATTCCGAATGCAGTAAATAATGCGCAGATTGTTTTTGTATTTGATGACGGCGGACAGAATCTTTCTCATCTTGATAAATTTTTAAAGCTTCCTTTCCCGGTGACGATTGCAGTTTTACCTGGATTAAAATATTCAAAAGAGTCTGCTGCAAAAATAAGGGCTTCTGGAAAAGAGCTTATCCTTCATCAGCCGATGCAGGCAGTAAATGCTTCTGTAAATCCAGGACCTGGGGCTATAAAGCCTGAGATGACGGATGATGAAGTTATTTCGACATTGTTCCGCAATGTAGAAGAAATCGGGCCTGTTGCCGGAATGAACAATCATGAAGGTTCTGCAATTACAGCAGACCAGCACAAGATGGAAGTGATTTTAAAATTTGCAAGTGAAAACGGAATTTACTTTCTTGATTCAAGAACTAATAAAGATACACAGGTTCCGTTTGTAAGTAAGGCACTTGGTTTTTCTTATTATGAAAGAAACGGACTTTTTCTTGACAACGAAAAGACAAGAGAAAATGCCCTTAAAGAAATGAAAAAAAATATTGAAAAGGCAAACAGAGACGGTGTTGTAATTATGATTGGCCATGTATGGTCTGCAGATTTTTTACCGCAGCTTTTACAGGATGCTTATCCGGTTTTAAAGCAGAAGGGTTATGTAATAAAAACTGTTTCTGAATGCCGTGGAAAAAAATAAAAGAAAGTAGCAGGAAAGAAGAGGATAGTAATGAAAGTTTTAGGTATTGAATCAAGCTGCGATGAAACAGCCTGCGCAATAGTAGAAGACGGAAAGACAATTTTAAGCAATGTTGTCGCAACACAAATTCCTTTTCACAGAATATATAAGGGTGTAGTTCCAGAAATCGCAAGCAGAAAACATGTCGAGTGGATTTTACCTGTCGTTAAGCAGGCTTTAAAAGAAGCAGATTTAACTTTAGATGATATCGATGCAGTAGCTTCGACAAACAGACCTGGGCTTATGGGTTCTTTACTTGTAGGCCTTACCTTTGGAAAAACACTTGCATGGTCAACAGGGAAACCTTTTATCGCTGTAAACCACATGCTCGGACATCTTTATGCAGCCCACCTTGTAAACGACATTGAATATCCTTATATCGGGCTTTTAGTTTCGGGCGGCCATTCGATAATCTGTAAAGTCCAGGGCTTTGATGATATAGAAGTTTTGGGAACGACTGTAGATGATTCTGTTGGCGAAGCCTTTGATAAGGTTGCAAAATTTTACGGGCTCGGATACCCGGGGGGCGTAATAATTGACGGCCTTGCAAAAAAGGGAAACGCCGCCGCAGCAGACTTTCCGATGCCTAAGCTTGACGGAAAGGAGCACAGATACGATGTTTCTTTTTCCGGTCTTAAAACCGCCGTCATCCACCAGTGCGACATGTTCTGGAATAAAGATTTTGAAAAGACAAATGAAAACATGTGTGCTGCCTTTCAGGAGACGGCGTGCAGGACAATATCTTCAAGGCTTTTCAGAGCGGTAGATGATACCGGACTTAAAACTGTTGTAGCCGGCGGCGGTGTTGCTGCTAATTCACGGTTGCGTGAGCTTCTTGCAGAAAGAAGTGACGTTAAATGTATTTTTCCGCCTTTAAAACTCTGCGGGGATAACGGTGCAATGATTGCAGGAGTTGCGTATCACTTTTTAAAGAGGGGCGACAGAAGCTCGATTGATACGACAGCCTGTGCAAGGATTCCACAGTTTAAAAAAGGCCTGCTGCGCGGAAAAAAATAATTGACATTATTTAAGGAATTGTTTATATTCAATCTATGATTAAAACAATCTGGGCATATTATTATTACTATTATTCTCACAAAAGCGTAGCAGAGTGCCTGTAATATTTGTTTTGATAAATTACAATTGTAAATTACAAGGAACTCTGTAAAGGGTTCCTTTTTTTTTGCTTTGGAAAAAAGGAAGGTACAGATATGATTATTATTCTTAAAAAGAATGCAGAAGAAAAAAAAGTAGAAGAGTTCATCGAGAGCTGGAAAAAGAGGGGTTATGGAATTCATCTTTCGAAAGGTGAAAACACAACCATCGTTGGAATCTTAGGTGATACTTCTGCGCTTGATGCTAATGCAATATGCGCAAATGAAGTTGTTGATGTTGTTCAGCGTGTATCTGCTCCATACAAAATGGCAAGCAGAAAATTTCATCCGGAAGATACAGTCGTTTCTGTAGGCGCTGGTCAGGAAGGGGTAAAATCAAGTACTTTCGGTAAAAAGTCAATCGGAATAATTGCAGGTCCGTGCTCTGTAGAAACAGAAGAACAGGTTGTAGCAATTGCAAAGGCTGTTAAAAAAGCAGGTGCAAGATTTTTACGTGGCGGAGCTTTTAAACCTAGAACAAGCCCTTATTCTTTCCAGGGACTTGGAAAAAAGGGACTTGATTTTCTTGTTACTGCAAAAAAAGAAACTGGTCTTCCAATCGTAACAGAATTGATGGACATAAGACAGTTAAAATATTTTGAAGATGTAGATTTGATTCAGATTGGTGCACGCAATATGCAGAACTTTGATCTTTTAAAGGAAATGGGAAAAGTTAAAAAGCCTATTCTTTTAAAACGCGGAATGAGTGCAACTGTAAAAGAACTTTTGATGAGTGCAGAATACATCATGGCTTCTGGAAATGAAAATGTAATTCTTTGCGAACGCGGAATAAGAACGTTTGATAATTATACAAGAAACTGTATGGACATAAGCATTATTCCATACTTAAAAAAAGAAAGTCATCTTCCAATCATCATTGACCCGAGCCACGCATCAGGTCTTCGCTGGATGGTTCCGACACTTGCAAAGGCTGCAGTAGCTGCCGGAGCAGACGGTCTTATCATCGAAGTTCACAACAATCCTGAAAAAGCTTTGTGCGACGGTGAACAGAGTTTAAGACCGGAAGAGTTTGCAGATTTGATGAAGATTCTTCCTCAGTATGCTTCTCTTGAAGGAAGAACATGCTAAAATAAGGCAGGGGTGCAGATGAAAAAACTTACTGACATGACATTCGGTTTTGTAGGGCTTGGTCTTATGGGCGGTTCAATTGCAAAGGCAATTAAACAGAAAGTCCTTTCTTCTGGTACAGAAGTTTTTAAAATAGGAGAAGGGCTCGACGGCCTTTCTCATGACCAGGTTAATGCAAAAATCTTTGCGATGGACATGAATCTTGATTCACTTAAAAACGCAAAGGAAGAGAACATCATTGATGAATGGTTTGCACCCCAGCAGACTGATGAAATGCTTGAAAAATGCGATTTTGTCTTTATCTGCCTTTACCCTAAAGCTACAGTCCGTTTTCTTGCTGAACATAAAAACGCCTTTAAATCGGATTCAATTGTAACAGACATTTCCGGAGTAAAAACACTTATTGCTCAGAAGGTTTTTGAAAGCTCATCAAGTCCTGTCCGCGATGACGTTGATTTTATTTTAGGTCATCCGATGGCAGGAAACGAAAAGGAAGGATACGCTGCTTCATGCGGAACTGTATTTGAAGGCCGGAATTATATTTTAATGCCGCATAAATCCAACCGCGAAGAAAACCTTGCTCTTATGCGTGAGCTTATTACAAAACTAGGAATTAAGCGCATTATCGAAACAGATTATAAAACCCACGATCATAAAATTGCATTTACAAGCCAGCTCTGTCATGTAATTGCTTCAAGCCTTGTAGACAGCGCAGAAGATGATAAAATTACAGCCTTTGGCGGCGGAAGCTACGAGGACTTAACACGCATTGCACTTATTAATGCGCCTTTGTGGACTGAGCTTTTTTTACTTAACAAAGAAGAGCTTGTTTCGATGATTAATTCATTTGAAAATTCTCTTTCGAAAATAAAGAACGCAATAGAAAGTGAAAATGCTTCTGAGTTAAATTCAATTTTAAAGGCTGTAAGGGAAAAACGAGCGGCAATGGCAAAGGTGTGATTTTAGCCTGTATGTGCCATGAAGTCTTTTCGCGGTTGACTTAAACAACGGCGCGTAATAAAATTATGTCATTATGACAGACTTAGAAATGCTTGACGGAGCTATCCGTCGTGTTCACGATTTTCCAAAACCTGGAATCCTTTTTTATGATATTACCGGTGTTTTTGTAAAGCCAGAAGCTTTTAAATTTGTTATCGATAAAATGGTAGAGCTTTACAAGGACGCAAAAATTGATGCAGTTGCTGCAGTTGAGTCACGCGGATTTTTGTTTGCCGCTCCATTTGCAGAAAAACTCGGTCTTCCTCTTGTTTTAATAAGAAAAAAGGGTAAGCTTCCGGGCGATACTTATTCATGCAAATATGCCCTTGAATACGGTATGGCAGAAGTTGAAGTTCATAAATCTGATGTTGATAAAGGAAAGAATTATCTTGTAATTGATGACCTTATTGCTACAGGCGGAACTTTAGTTGCAGCACGCAATCTTATCGAGCAGGGCGGTGGAACGGTTTCTGACTTCTTTGGTGTTATAGGTCTTCCAGAACTTGATTACGAAAAAGTTCTTGCGCCTTCAAAAATAACTACGATTATAAATTACGGCGGAAAATAAACCGTAAGATTTTTATAACCCCGACACCTTACTGGAAACTGGCGCGGGGATTTTTTTATTCGACTTAATTCAGATAAAAAAAGTGAGGAATTATATGAAAACAAAGTTTGAAATCGTAACAATTGTGATTACTGTCATGGTGCTTTTTGCTTCGTGTGGCGGAAAGAAAAGTATATGGAAGGATATTAATGATTCTGATACAATCCCGGATCAAGTTCTTGAGAATATCAAAAAAGGAAAATATGACTTAAATGGTTTTTCTCAAGACGGATATACTGTTTTGACAAAGTTTCTTCCATCCATGACTATTGATGTTTTTAATGCCTGTGTTGAAGCCGGAGCAGAAGTTAATCTTGCTGATGCAAATGGAATATATCCTTTATTTGTATGCTTTGATTCTGAATTGCAGGTTTGCTCTAAAATTATTGAAGATGTAAAGGATATTAATGTAAAAGATCATGACGGAAGAAATGCACTTTATTATCTTGTTAAAAGTAGTGCTGATAAATTATATATCTTTTTTAAGCTGGCAGACAGAAAAATTGATGTTTCGCTTTATGATGAAGCAGATGGAATATGGCCGTTTATTGATATTTATTCAAATAATTCATCTAATATAGATTTAATAAGATTTGTTCTGTCTGATGATTTTAAAATGTGTACAAATCCTCATGCGCTGGATAATGCTGATGGAATTGTTAAAGAATCATTTAAAATGATTAAAGAAGCTCAGGATAATCCTCTTACAGAATTTTCACCTTCAAATAAAAAAATGGACCCGCCTGAGGATGCTCCAGCAAATTTTTTGTTGATGCCGGGATTAAAACCTTATGGCGAATGGGCAGAGGAACGTGCTAAAGAAATTGATCACTATCTTATGTGTGATATGAAGCTTGGATCACAGACTTACAAGGCAGGAACACGGGTAGTAATTGATGGTTATGCTGATCCTGAAAATGCAGATCTTTATTCGTATGTAGACGGAGTGTTCTGTCACGATTATAAGATTCACATTGGTAACGATGTGTATAAAATTCCACAGCGCTACATAAGTATGTATGCATCAGAATATACTTTTCCGGAAACAAACGAAACAGTTCTTCTTCTTTCAACTTTTGCAATTACAGACCCTAATGACGACGTGTATCCATCATCATTTCTTGAGGTATATGATTATGAATTTATAAAAGGTGTAGACGTTGTACTTGTAAAAGGTAACAGCTCATATAAAATTGATACTTCAGAAGTTGAAAGCGGTTTCTGCTATAACAATCTTCAAATTATGGATGGATCAAAATTTGCAGCATCTCCTGTAATTCATGGAAACCTTTTCTCTTCTCCTGTCGACAGTGTAGAGGGCTTTTATTATCTTTGTGGCAATAAACTCAAAAAGATTGTTGTAACAAATATTTATCATGAGTGGGAAGATGAACCTATTTATGATGAGTATATCGGTTATGAACTTAATAGTTCTGGTAATACAGAAGAGCTTTTGCTTAAGATGAGAAAATACAGTGAATATGAAGATTATGTTTATTATCCTAATGACCGGTATGTACTTTCTGCTCCATACGTATGGCAGGAAATAAAAAGTCTGGGAATCTAACTGGTAAATTTTTACAATCTGGCATCTGATAATGAAAAGTGGAAACTGGAAAACAGGTGCGGGGATTTTTTTATTTCCACGATCCGCCGGTTGCGATTACATTTGAAAGTTTAAGATATTCTTCTGAATTTTTTTCTGTTATTCCGCCGGTCGGAATAAATTTAATTTCATTGAATGGTCCTTTAAGTGCGTTTAATAAAGCAACGCCGCCGGAAACTTCTGCCGGGAAAAGCTTTAACACTTTAAGGCCGTAAGATGAGGCGTTCATGATTTCGGTAGGCGTCATAACCCCGGGAATTACAGGAACGCCTTTTTTAATGCAGTAGAGAACTGTTTTTTTATCAAAGCCCGGCATTACGATAAATTTTGCGCCGTTTTTAATAGCGTCGCGTGCTGTCTTTACATCAGAAACAGTTCCGGCTCCTACAAGAAGGTCCGGGTAGTTTTGACTTATGTATTTTATGCAGTCTCCTGCGCAGGCAGTGCGGTATGCGATTTCTGCAATTTTATGACCTTCGCTTATAAGAAGCTCTGCAGTTTTCTGTGCGTCATCAGTTTTTTCTATTTTTACAAGCGGAATAAATTTAAATTCCGTAATCTTATCAAAAAAGCTTTGTGCGTTCTTTAAATATTTTTCATTCATTTTCTACCATCCAGTCAGAAAGATTAAAACTTTCTTCTATATTATTTTCGGCATCATCTTCAAGAAGATAAAAGAAATCAAGGCCGGTTTTCTCTTCGACGCTGTCTACTGTTACAGCATATTCCCAGAACGAAGCCGTGCACTTTGTATTGGGAATTATAAAGCCTATTGCAAAAAAGTCTGACCCCGATTTTGCAAGAATTGCCTTGTAATAAAATTCGGGAACTGCAACAGCATTCTGTCCTATTGAGTTAAATTCAACTTTATCTAAAACAGGACCTGTAACAATCCAGAGCTTATCAAATTTTTCTGCAAAACAGCGCACTTCATGCTCAAGGTCCTTCCAGATTCCGCGGTTAAAATCTGCCGTCTGCGGACTCATGTTGCTCATAAAAAACGAATCGTTCATTGTTTCAAAGCTGTAAGTAAGGTCGGCGCTTGGAGCAAGGTGGCCGCGGTCAAAGCCCGAGTTTTTATAATCGGCAGGACTTGCAGAGCCGGTAAGGACAGAAGGATCTGCTCTAAAATTGTCCTTTCGCGCGACATTTTTCTGGATTTTCTGAAAGTCGAGGGTATATGCAACCCATTCAGGCTGCTCATATTTTTCGCGGTAGCAGAGAGTGTAGCCTGAATGCACTATTATCTGGTGGCTGTCTTCTTTTTCACTTGTTTCAAGGACGCCTTTTGTGTCGTTTTCTGAAATTAAAAGGCAGCCGCGGGGGCAAAGCGGAATTTCATAAGGAATTTCACCGCATGGGATATCGGAAGGTGCTTCGGTTTTGAAAGCCTCGCCTGATGCGGAAGCCTCTTGAGCCGGGGTGACTTCTGTTTCTAAAGCGGCGTCTGTTCCGGCAGTAACGGGATTTAAAGCCACCTCAGAACTTGGCGCCGGCTTTGACAAAAGCGACATGAGAATTGCAATTGAAGAAGCAAAGCAGATTATCATTAAAGCAATGTATAGCGGCCTTTTTTTCATACTCTGATTATAAAAGTAATCTTGTCGAAAGTCCATTAGAGTGATATTATTTGCAGAATATAGAGGAACCTATGAAAACAATATCAAAACCAGCAAAAAAAGATACAAAAAAGGATTCAAAATCAGTATCTAAAAAAACTTTGCTTCCAAAAAAACACTATAAATCTATTTTAGGTGAAAAAGAAACAGAACATGCGATTGTCTTAATCAAAGACTTTTTCCAGATGGCGCTTTCTACCGAGTTGAATTTGACTCGAGTAACAGCGCCTCTTTTTGTTAGAGCATCAACTGGTGTAAATGATGATTTAAATGGAATTGAACGCCCTGTATCTTTCCCTGTAAAACAGCTTAACGATGAAAAACTTGAAATCGTTCAGTCACTCGCAAAATGGAAAAGATTAAAGGTGACAGATTTAAAGATGACTCCGGGATTTGGAATTTATACAGACATGAACGCTATAAGACCGGACGATGATATAGATGCACTTCATTCGATTTATGTTGACCAGTGGGACTGGGAAATGGCAATCGATGAAAAAGACAGAACGATTTATTATCTTCACGAAATCGTAAATAAAATTTACCGCTGCATCAAGCGAACGGAATTTTTTATTTATGACCGTTATACTCAGATTAAGCCTGTGCTTCCAGAACAGGTGACATTCCTTTATTCGGATGACCTTCAGCGTGAATATCCTGATCTTACTCCAAAAGAAAGGGAAGCTGTTGTAACAAAAAAATTCGGTGCAGTATTTATCTGCGGAATCGGCGGTAAACTTCCAGACGGAACAATTCATGACGGAAGGGCGCCTGACTATGATGACTGGATTACAGAAAGCGGTGACGGACACAGAGGTCTTAACGGAGACCTTCTTGTATGGGATTCTGTACTTGAACTTCCTCTCGAACTTTCTTCTATGGGAATAAGAGTAAATGCACATTCTTTAACCCTTCAGCTTGAAGAAAGAAAAGCAGAAGACAGGGCAAAGCTTATGTTCCACTCAAAGCTTTTAAAAGGTGAACTTACTCAAACAATCGGCGGCGGTATAGGACAGTCGAGACTCTGCATGTTCCTTTTAAGAAAGGCTCATATCGGAGAAACTCAGGTTTCCATCTGGCCCGAAAAAGAATTTGCAGCCTGCAAAAAAGCCGGAATTAAACTTTTGCAGTTAAAATAATTTTTGATGCAGAATGTTGAATATAATTTTAATCACGAAAGCCTCGAAACAGAATTAAAGACTTTTGCAGAGAAAAAAATTACAGAGCTTTATGTTCACGATCAGAAGATGGCATCAGACAAAAAAATGCTCATCCATTTTCTTCAGACTGCAGTACGTGACATAAGCAGCTGTTACATAAGTCTTAAAATTAATCCTGATGTAATAGACAGCGAAATAATAAATCTTGTTTCATCGTTGTTCTGTTCACTTGAAATTCCGATGACAGAAAGCAAGACAAAGATTTTAGAAAAAGACAAAAAGGTTTTTCTGTTTGACAAAAAATTATATTCAAAAAAAGCAGCGCTTTTAAATAACGCAGGGCTTATTTTTGGCTTTGACCTTGATTTTGCACTGTCTCAGGGAGATTCCTTTAAAGCGTTCCGAGACAGAATAGATTTTGCCCTTACTCTTTATCCAAACCACATCGATTTTCCTCAGATAGAAAAAAAGTCAGAATTAAAGGAAAAGTGCACGGGAACTTATTCAAGCCAGGATATTTCTTATTCAAAAAAACTTGCACTTGCCCTAAAGATTTTTTACACAGCCGGAAGGGCAGTGCCATGGTTTAACTTTGTATTAAAACCATTAAAAGTTGCCCCTTCAAAATTCTTTTCTGATTTTGCTGAATGGCTTGAATGCAACAATGTCGATTTAAATGATTCAGAAAAAATTGAAAGCCTTACTCACAAAGAAATCGAAAAAATGCAGCTTTTGTTTTTAGAAATGAAGTTTGAAGAAAAGCATAAAGAAGATCTTTACACTGCAGTTAAAGACATCGTAAATCTTTACGGAGCCTTTAGCCGTGCAGATCAGGAAAACGAAGAAACGGTTTTAGACCTTTCTTACAATCCCGAAGATTTACTTAGCCCGGCAACGCTTAACATTCAGTCTTTCTGCGACAATGTATGCATGGATTACTGTAAAATACGTGTATTTGCCGGAGAAGAAGAGCCGGAGTACGCTCTTTTGTAATTTCTTTTTATTTTTTTACGCGGAATAAAATATGGAAGAGACTTTTATTTTTAATGCGACATCTAAAATACGGCTCGATGTTTTTCTTCGAAAAGTCCTTCCTGAAACTTTAAAATGCGAAATTTCAAACAGCAAGATAAGGCGCCTTATTATTGCAGGCTGTGTCTGTGTAAACGGCCGTGATGTCCGTGTTCCGGGTTTTACAGTTTTTAGCGCAAGTACAGTAACTGTAAAGGTTGATAAAGAAAAACTCTTATTTGAAAAACAGGCCTCAGACATTAAATTTGAAGTAACAGAAGAAAGCGTTCTTTTTGAGGATGATTACCTTATTTTTATAAATAAGCCCTCTCACTTTCCGACAGAAAAAACAATAGTTGCTTCACGCGATAACCTTCATGATGCTCTGGTCAGATATTTGTGGAATAAAAATCCAGAACTCCGTAATCCCCCTTATGTCGGAATAATGCACAGGCTTGATAAAGAAACTTCGGGTGTCATACTTTTTACAAAAAAGCGTGAAGTAAATAAAGCGATATTTGATATGTTTGATTCAGGAAAGCTGGATCTTGAGAATGCGGGTGCGCATCAAAAAGTGGATTCTTGTAATTCCACCAATGCGCGCAATACAGACGATTCTGGTAATTCCACCAATGCGCGCCCTGTTAAAAAAACATATGTCGCACAAGTTTTCGATTCACCGCAAATTAAAGACAGCTTTACAGTAAAAAATTATCTTGGGCGCATAACATCAAAAAGTTCCCAGGGAAAGTGGGGAAGTGTACCCAAGGCTAAAGGCGGCCTCATCGCAGTAACAGAATTTAAAGTACGTGAGCGCAAAAACGGAATATGCATTCTTGAATGTCACCCGGTAACCGGCCGCACCCACCAGATAAGAATTCACCTCGCACAAAGCGGCTTTCCGATAATCGGCGATACGCTTTACGGCAAAGATGCACACGCTTACAATACGAAACTTTTAAAATCCAGCCCCGAAAGACTTATGCTCCACGCCGAATCACTTGAGCTTGTTCATCCTGTAACAGGCGAAAGACTCTGCATTAAAGCGGAGAGCGGGTTTTGACTAATTGTTGTCTGTTTTAAGTTGTGCCTGCAGTTGCAATACCTGCTCGAGCGGAAGACCAGTAATTTCTGAAATGTCATCTACTGGGTAATTTTTCCTAAGCATATTAGATGCATCTTCTACGGCTTTCTGCTGAGTGCCTTCTGCAATGCCTATTTCACGGCCTTCTTCGATAAAGTCGCGTCGGACTTCTTCTTCGTCGTATTCTGTAAGACTCATTGCAAGCACCTCCTCTTTCTGAACCTTAAAAAAGCCGTTTAATAGATTTGCATGGACCGCCCAGTCCATCGCTTCGTCAACGGCAGCCACCGCGCTCATTCCCTTTTTCTTGTTCTCGGAAATACGCGATACGTACTGAATGTAATTATATAACGGTTCGCAGTTTTTTTGAAGTGATATGTTGTGGTCAGGA